>OLSL01001957.1_pt1 | contig 17652 bp, 15 predicted proteins | sample 1672511 | NCBI WGS metagenome assembly OLSL01 (sample SAMEA3136694, study PRJEB25190) | human gut metagenome | biome: human gut; feature: human-associated habitat; material: faeces | place: Austria | collected 2013
TAAGCGCACTGTAAAGGTCACGGGGCCGCGGTAGGATTTCCGCCTGGTCAAGCTCAATTCCTCTTTGAAGGGCATAGTCTCCAGCTGCCCATATCTCTGGGCCAAGGCCTGCCTATACTCCTTCAGCAGCTCCACCGTCTCCAGGCATTCCCGGATCAGCCGGGTCATCTCCATGAGATTGTTATATCGGGCGCGGGTTTTCGGGGTATCCACATGGGCCAGGCAGTCGCAGCGCTTGACCTCCAGCAGAAGCCGTACATTGTCCCTGCCATACCGGGCAATCCACCGCCGGGCGTTTTTGATGGTAGCCGGCGCCTCCCGGTCATGATCCCGCACCAGTAGGCAGATGGTATCCCGGGTTTTCTTGTCCCCATGGAACCGATCCAGAATCTGCTCCGCCAGCTCCATGCTCCGCTGAGGGTGGCCGTAAAAATGGCCGATACCCCGGTCATCCAGGGTAAAGCAGTCCGGCTTTCCCAAATCGTGGAGCAGCAGGGCCCAGCGGACAATGGGATCGGGCCTACTTTTCCCCAGCGCCTCCAGAGTATGCTGCCACACGTCCCGATTGTGGAAGGGATTGTGCTGCAAAAAACCCATACTCGGCTGAATTTCCGGCAAAACTGCGGCAAGCACACCGCCATACTGCTCCAGCACCGATTGGGCATAGGTTCCAATCAAGATTCCGGTGAGTTCTTTATAAATTCGCTCGCCGCTGACATAACTTAATAGATTCTTGTTCCGCTCCATGGCCGCCGCCGTCTCCGGCGCAATAGAAAAGCCCAGCCGGGACGCAAACCGCAGTCCCCGAAGGATGCGCAAAGCGTCCTCCGTAAACCTGGTGTCCGGATCGCCCACGCAGCGGATGATGCCGTCTGTTAAGTCCTGTCTGCCCCCGAAGGGGTCCTGAATTTCTCCGTCCAGCCCCACCGCCATGGCGTTGATGGTAAAATCCCGGCGCAGAAGGTCTTCCTTCAGCGTTCGGACAAAATTCACCTGCTGGGGACGGCGGTGGTCGAGATAATTGCCGTCACTGCGAAACGTGGTGATCTCATAGGGAACTCCCTGGAAAATCACCGTAACCGTTCCGTGCTTTAGGCCCGTCTCCACGACTCTCAGGTCAGAAAAGCAGGCCTCCGTTTCTTCCGGCAGAGCGGAGGTACAGATGTCCCAGTCTCCGGGCACCGTGCCAAGTAAGCTGTCCCGCACACATCCGCCCACGGCATACGCCTGAAATCCAGCAGCCGTCAGCCGATTGAGAATCTCATTGGGGCCCTGTGGAATGTTCATAGCGTATGCCTCCTTTCCGGAACATCAAAATTGCAAATTAGTTCTTCAGGCTGTGCAGAGGTGCGGGGATTCTGCCGCCTCTGGCCACAAACCGTTCTGCGCTCTTATCGTGAATGGGCATCACCGGTGCGGAACCGAACAGGCCGCCAAACTCCAGCTCGTCGCCCACGGTCTTGCCAATGGCGGGAATCACGCGGACAGCAGTGGTCTTGTTGTTGACCATGCCTATGGCAGCCTCGTCGGCGATAATGGCAGAAATGGTGGATGCAGAGGTATCTCCGGGAATGGCGATCATATCCAGGCCCACGGAGCAAACGCAGGTCATTGCCTCCAGCTTATCCAGGGTCAGCGTGCCGTCCTTGGCCGCGGCGATCATGCCCTCGTCCTCGGATACGGGGATAAATGCGCCGGACAATCCGCCCACATGGCCGGATGCCATAACGCCTCCCTTTTTCACCGCGTCGTTGAGCATGGCAAGGGCCGCAGTTGTGCCGTGAGTACCGCAGACATCCACGCCGATTTCCTCCAGAATCCGGGCTACACTGTCGCCCTTGGCCGGAGTGGGCGCCAGAGAAAGATCCACAATGCCATAGGGAACCCCCAGCCGCCGTGCCGCTTCCTGGGCTACCAGCTGGCCCATGCGGGTGATGCGGAATGCCGTCTTCTTAATGGTCTCCGCCACCACGTCGAAGGGCTGTCCCTTGACCTCCTGAAGGGCATGGTACACCACGCCGGGGCCGGAAACGCCCACATTGATCTCACATTCAGGCTCGCCCACACCATGGAATGCGCCCGCCATAAACGGGTTGTCCTCCACCGCATTGGCGAATACCACCAGCTTCATGCAGGCCCTGCCCTCGCCCTCGGGAGAAAGCTCTGCGGTCTGCCGGACAATTTTGCCCATCAGGGTCACAGCGTCCATATTGATGCCCGCCCGTGTGGTGGCAACATTCACAGAGGAGCAGACATTATTGGTCTCGGCCAGAGCACGAGGGATGGACTGAATCAGCCGCTGGTCGCCAATGGTCATGCCCTTGTGCACCAGCGCCGAAAAGCCGCCGATGAGGTTCACGCCGCACTCTGCCGCCGCCTTGTCCATAGCCACTGCAAAGGGCACATAATCCTCGGTTTCACAGCTCTCCGCCACCATGGACATGGGAGTGACGGAAATGCGCTTGTTGACAATGGGAATGCCGAACTCCCGCTCAATGGCCTCGCCGGTGGGCACCAGCTCCTTGGCGCAGCGGCAAATCTTATCATAGATCTTCTGTGCGGTCATTTTCGGGTCGGGGCCGCAGCAGTCCCGGAGGGAAATGCCCATGGTAATGGTACGGATATCCAGATGCTGATGATCGATCATATCCAGGGTCTGCATGATTTCATTCTGTCTGAGCATGGCGTCCCCCTCAAATCCGGTGCATGGCGTTGAAGATATCCTCCCGCTGAATGCGGACGGAAAGGCCCATGCTCAGCCCACGCTGATCCAGTGCGTCCCGCACCAGCTCATAGGACTTCTCCGTTGTGGACAAATCCACCAGCATATTCATGGCAAAGAAGCCATCCATAACGGTCTGGTTGATGTCCAGAATGTTGACGCCCAGGCTGGCCAGCTCCTGGCAAACCCCAGCGATGATGCCCACGGCGTCCTTGCCGGTGACGGTTACGATTGCTTTCATACTGTCGTCCTCCTAGAATGGTATGCTATTTGAGTTCATCCAGCGTCAGCGTAAAGCTGTCGAGGAAGTTATCAATGAAATAATGTACCTCCGGCATATTCATATCGTCCAGCGCCTGCCGGGTCTGCCGCGCCGCCAGAATAAATTCGTGGTTGGATGCCTTGAGCTCCTCCAGGCACTTGATATGGGCCGCAAGCTTATCCGCCGCCTTGACGATTTTTTCGACCTCCGGCGGAACGTCCCTCAGCAGTGGGGTATAGCTGTCCCGCAGGGCCGGGGGCAGCATGGACAGCAGCTGTTCCACCGCCACATCCTCCACCTTCTGATAGGCCTGACGAATCTCCGGGGAATAATACTTCACCGGGGTTGGCATATCGCCGGTGATGATCTCCGGTGCGTCGTGGAACAGCGCCACAGTGGCGCAGGTCTCCGGGGAAATGTAGGTGTTGCCGTAAATATCCCGGGAGATGAGTCCCAGAGCATGGGCCAGCACCGCCACCATATGGCTGTGCTCCTGAATATTCTCCGGGCAGGAATTCCGCATCAGCCCCCACCGGGAGATGTAGCGCATTCTGGACAGATAGGCGTAGAAGGAGTATCCTCCCTGCTCGCGGTTGAGCTTGGTGCGTTCTTCCGGCAGATCCAGCCGGGTTAAATCTGTATGTTCCATAAAAATCTCCTTTCCGGGCAGGTAAATAACGATGTGCCTTCCCATCTGCTGATTGGTTACTCCAGGCTGTTATTGTACCATGATTTTTTTCGATTGTAAATCGGCCTGGTTCTCTCAGGCAAAATAATGTTGCGCGTCACAATCCATATTGCAATCCCGGGAAAAATTCGCTACAATAATAACAAATTTCTGCATCTGGAGGTGAGGTCATGGATTCCTCCCGCATGACTGAGGTCTACGAAAAGCTCTACAAGGCGGTCTGCAACCAAAGCACCAACAACGTGGTCACTGTGGCTCACGATATCCTTGGAAAGCCGGTACTGTTCGTGGATGAATATTTCCACGTGGTATCCATGCATCCATCCGGTCCCATCGGCAACCCCCAGTGGGACTCCATTTACAAAAATAAGGCGCTGAACCGCGAGCAGATTCTCCGGACCCTGGACGAATTTCTCTCCGGCAAGAAGGCGTTTTACGAGCCCTTCTACGCCGCCACCGGCTCCTGCGAAAAATCTCCCCTGCTGTTTGCCGAGGTGGTGCAGGACAACACGGTACACGGGCATATCATCGTATTCTGGGACGGAACCCCGCCTACAGATGAGGACTTTGAAATCATAGGTCTGGTGCTGGACGCCATCCGGCTGCGCATCTCCAGCCGCATTAAGTCCATGGGCACCTGGAACCTGGCCCTGTCCACCAAGCTCATGGATCTTCTGGCCCCCAGTACGCCGGTGCATCTGGAGCGTCTGGCCTGCGAAGCAATTTCGGGTACCATGCAGCCGGACTACACCATCTGCGTCACCACCATTGGTGCGCTGGCCTCTCAGCGGGCCTTTGCAGAGTATGCCGTCCGGGAGCTTCAGCAGCTCTACCGCAATGTGATCTGCGTGATTTATGACAACAACATCGTCACCCTTTACGGCGGCGCAGCGCCCCACGGTTCCGGCACACCCCTGTCCAAATCCACCATGGCGGATCGGCTGTTTGAGTTCTTCGGCACCCACGACATGGTGTGCGGCCTCTCCGACAGCTTTAAGGATCCCGCCCAGACCCGCTCCCACTACCGTCAGGCCCTGCTCACGGCACGTCTTGCTTTGCAGCTGGGCCGGGATAAGTCCACCACGTTCTCCGACCTGATGCCCCTGCCCATTTTCCTGTCGGTGCTGGAGAAGGACACCCCCGAGACCTTTATCCACCCCGCCATCTTTCGGATGCGGGATTACGACAAGGAGAACGGTACCGCCTATGACGAAACCATGCGGGTCTTCTCCTTTAATATGCACAATAAGGACCGCACCGCCGCCGCATTGTGCATCCACCGGAACACCCTGCTCTACCGTTTGGGCCGAATCAGTGATCTGTTTGATCTCCCTTATGAGCATGACCAGGTGGCGCTGAATCTTCTATGCAGCTATTTGATTCTGGAGCTGGGCCGTTACGGTTCGCCCCAGGCGCTGAGCCGCCTTTCCTCCACGGAGGATCCTGCGGCAGCTGCGGCGGAAACGGAAAAACTATAAAGGATCTGATCTCATGTCCAACCGTGCCAAGGGTACCCTGTGTATTCTGATGGCGGCCCTGTCCTTTGCGCTGATGAACACATTTGTCCGGCTTTCCGGCGATGTGCCCTCCATACAAAAGGCATTCTTCCGAAACGCGGTGGCTGCCGTTTTCTCCTTTCTCATTATGCTGAAAAATCATGAGCCCTTCCATCCTCCGAAAAAGGGGCACTGGGCCTATCTGTTTGCCCGGGCCTTTTTCGGCACCGTGGGGCTGCTGTGTAATTTCTACGCCGTGGATCATCTAAACCTCTCCGATGCCTCCATGCTCAATAAAATGTCGCCGTTTTTCGCCATTCTGATCTCCTACTTCCTGCTCAGCGAAAAGCTGAACCTGGTGCAGGGCTTCAGCGTGGTGGCGGCATTCCTGGGCTGCCTGCTGATTATCAAGCCCAATCCCTCCAATATGGCGCTGGTGCCCTCGCTGATTGGACTGCTGGGCGGATTTGGCGCCGGTGTGGCCTATTCCTTTGTGCGGCTGATGAGCAAGAAGGGGGTTCACTCCAGTCTGATCGTGTTTGTGTTCTCCACGTTCTCCTGTCTGGTGTGTCTGCCCTATTTTATCGTGGTACACGCCCCCATGACCACGTTCCAGGTCATTTGCCTGCTGGCGGCAGGTACCTTTGGCTGCACCGGGCAGTTTGCCATCACCAGTGCTTACCGGTTTGCTCCCGCTAAGGAGATCTCCGTATATGATTATACTCAGGTGGTGTTTGCAGCACTGCTGGGCTGGGCGATTTTTGGGCAGCTACCGGACGCCTACAGTCTTTTGGGCTATATCATCATCTGCGGCACCGGCGTTTTCATGTTCCTCTACCAAAAGCGCCACGACCCGGTTCTCTCCTCTTAAAATCTGATAAACTGTCGGAAAATCCGCATGATTCTCCGGCAGTTTTTCCATATTTCAACGGTTTTTATGAACAATTCGAAAACATATGCAAATCAGCCCCAGATACTTGCATGGTTGTGGTATAATAAAGATAAAAAGTGGGGCATTTCCCCCAATTCTCAACGGAAGGTGTTAGATCATGACAAAAATTGATATTTTCTCCGGTTTTCTTGGTGCCGGTAAGACCACGCTGATTAAAAAGCTGATTCAGGAGGTTTATGCCGGCCAGAAAATCGTGCTCATCGAGAACGAGTTCGGCGAGATCGGCATTGACGGCGGTTTCCTCCAGGAGGCCGGCATTCAGATTACGGAGATGAACTCCGGCTGCATCTGCTGCTCTCTGGTAGGCGACTTCGGCAAGGCCCTGCAAAAGGTTATGGAGGAATACCATCCTGACCGCATCCTCATCGAGCCCTCCGGCGTCGGCAAGCTCAGCGACGTTGCCCAGGCAGTGGAGCGTGCCGAGACCGACGACATGGAGATTGGCTGCATGGTTGCCGTTGCCGACGCTACCAAGTGCAAGATCTATATGAAGAATTTCGGTGAATTTTATAACAATCAGATTGAAAATGCGGGAACCATTATCCTCTCCAGAACGTCTCATATGAAAGAGGTCAAGCTCCAGGCCGCAGTGGCCATGCTCCGGGAGAAGAACCCCGCCGCAGTGATCGTCACCACCCCCTGGGATCAGCTCACCGGCGAGCAGCTGATGGAGGCCATGGAGCAGAAGGATTCCCTCCAGGCTGCACTGGAGGCCCTGGAGACCCATGGCGAGGATGAGTGCGACGATCCCGAGTGCTCCTGCCATCATCATCATGACCATGAGCATGAACATCATCACGATCATGACCACGAGCATGAGCATGAGCATCATCATGACCACGAGCATGACGAGCATGAGCATCATCATGACCACGACCATCATCACCATCATCATGCCGATGAGGTCTTCACCTCCTGGGGCATGGAGACCCCCAAGACCTTTACGCAGGAGAAGATTGCTCAGTGCCTCAGCGCCCTGGAGGATCAGGAGGCCTACGGCATCATTCTCCGTGCAAAGGGTATTGTTGCAGGCGAGAACGGCCAGTGGATCCACTTTGACTATGTGCCCGGCGAGCCCGACATCCGCACCGGCAGCGCCGGCATCATTGGCAGACTCTGCGTCATCGGCTCCAAGATCAACGAAGCCGCCATTGCAGAGCTGTTCCAGGGCTGAGAAAGGCAGGCGCGTATATGGCAATTCCCGTATATGTATTCACCGGCTTCCTGGACAGCGGCAAGACCCGCTTTATGCAGGGCACCCTGGAGGATGACCGGTTCAACGCAGGCGAAAAGACCCTGCTGCTGGTCTGCGAGGAGGGCGAGGAGGAATATGACCCCTCCGCCTTCGCCGCCCCCAATGTCTATATCGAGGTCATTGAGGATCAGGATGCGCTGGATGACAAGGCTCTGGAAGCCCTCCGAAAAAAGCATCACGCCGAGCGCGTGTGTGTAGAGCTCAACGGCATGAAGCTGGTCAGCGATTTCTATGCCAAAATGCCGAAGAACTGGGTGGTCTATCAGGAGATCATGTTTGCCGATGCAACCACCTTTGTGATGTACAACGCCAATATGCGTTCTCTGGTGGTGGATAAGGTGGGCGGCTGCGAGATGATCGTCTTCAACCGCTATAACGATTCCATCGACAAAATGGAGCTGCATAAAATCGTCCGGGGCATCAATCGCCGCTGCGACATCGCCTATGAGGACGAGGACGGCAAGGTGGAATACGACGAGATCGAAGATCCCCTGCCCTTCGACCTCAGCGCCGACATCATCGACATCAAGGACGACGACTACGGCATCTGGTACCGGGACGTTACCGAGGATATGCAGAAGTATTCCGGCAAAACCGTCCGGTTCAAGGCCCAGGTTGCCCACACCAAGAAGGTGGAAAAGGGCTGCTTCGTCCCCGGCCGGTTCATTATGACCTGCTGTGTGGAGGATATCCAGTTCATGGGCTTTGTGTGCCAGTACGACGGCGCGCAGGAGCTGGAGCAGCGCAGTTGGATCACCGTCACCGCAAAGATTTCCCTGCGGTACCACAAGCTCTATAAGGAGATGGGCCCCGTGCTCACCGCCCTGAGCATCGAGCCCGCAGAAAAGCCGGAGCAGGACGTTGTAACCTTCTAAAATACCGGTACGATTAAAATCATAAGGAGTTTTCTATGGCAAATCGAAGCAATCCCAATCCGCGCCGGAGCAGTGGTTCCGGGGATATGGACGAAACTCAGGTATTTCGTCCCGTTCGCGGCGGCGGTCAAACCCGCGGCAGTGCCGGCGACGGCGGTTATTCCAACAACAACGGATACTACGACGGTACCTATGACGATTCCTACAACAATGGCTATGACGGCTACGACGACCAGAATGGCTATTATGACGACGGCTACGGCTATGATCAGAATGGCTACCAGGACGGTTATCCGTATGAGGATCAAAACGGCTACAATGGTTATGACGACGGCTATTACGATGACGGCTATCAGGAGCCCTATCAGCCCCGGGAAACCCTGGCCTCCCGGGCAGCAGGGCGTTCCGGTGCCGATCCCTACAGCCGTGCAGGCCGTTCCTCTGGCCGCCCCAAGCAGTCCCGGGCGCAAAAGCCGCAAAAGCGCGTCCGCTATGAGGACGAGTATCAGCAGCCCGCCCCCCGCCGCCGCAGGAAAAAGCACCATCCCTTCCGGAACTTCCTGATTTTCCTGCTAATTCTGGCTGCGCTGATTGCGGGGCTCTACTTTCTGCTGTTCCGCGCTCCCGCCCAGTCTCAGGACGGCGTGCACACCCGGAAGGACGGCTTCTACAACATTCTCCTGTGCGCCACCGACGAAGAAGGCACCCGCACCGACACCATTATGATCGCCACCCTGGATCAGAAAAACGGCCAGGTCTCCCTGACCAGCCTGCCCCGGGACACCATTGTGGATAATGGCGAGGCAGTGCCCAAGCTCAACAGTGTATATGCCCTGGCAGGCTGCGGAGACGCCGGTGCCAATGCGCTGATGGATCAGGTCAAAACGCTGCTGGGCTTCCGGCCCGACGGCTACGCCATCATCAGCTACGACATTTTCAGGGATGTGGTGAACGCCATGGGCGGCATTACCTTTGACGTTCCCATGGACATGGAGGTGGACGGCACCTATATTTCCGGCGGTGAGCAGGAGCTGGACGGCGACCAGGCCCTGGCAGTCTGCCGCTTCCGTCATGGCTATGCCATGGCCGACATTCAGCGGGAATACGTGCAGCAGACCTTTATTAAGGCAATGGTCAAGCAGTGCATATCCCCCAGTATGCTGCCCAAGTTCCCCGCCATTTACAAGGCCGCTATGTCCAACATCATCACCGATCTGGACGACGCCAATCTCCGGTATCTGGCCCTGCACGTTCTGCTGGCCGGTACCAGCGACATTCAGCAGAACACCCTTCCCGGTGAAGGCGTCAGCTACAACGGCGCATCCTGCTATGGCCTTTACGGTCAGAGCGTGGTGGATCTGGTGAACCAGGTGATGAACCCCTACACCGAGGACATCACCCTCGACGATGTGCATATTCTCACCGTATCCGAGGGTTCTCTGGTGGAGAGCACCTGGAGCGGCACCGCATTTGATGCCAGCACCTATCAATACAATTAAAAAGTGCAAACAGGACGCAGTTCATTTCTGAGCTGCGTCCTGTTTTTATGCATTCATCCACCGAAGTCCCTTGGGAAAGTGGTTTTTCAGCTGTCCGCCGGAGCCTTTTGCCCAGCCCAGGGAGAGCCCATCCACGGTAATCAGTGTCCATCCGTTGGCCGTGCCGGGAATCACCTGTCCCTGGAGATAGTCGAGCACCCGGGGATCCTCGGCGGAAAGATTCTCTGTCACTGCCGCCGTTTCCAGCCATAGGGCCAGGGCATGGGCCGGTTCAAAGCGTCCCTTTTTCGCCTGTCCCAGCTCCAGCCCCGGACGGAGCACCTTGAGGCCCTTGAGTTCCGGCATATCCGCCGGGCAGAGGTAGATGGACGAGCCAAAGGAGATGAGCCGTCCTTCCGGCAGGGTGATGTCCATGCGGCCTAAAAATTCCTTTAACTCCGCAGGCATCTTGATTTCCGCAGGCTTTGGCAGTTCTGCCGGGGCAGCGTCACCATCCTTTTTCAGGAGCGCCGCAAAATGCCCTTCGCCGGAGAGCAGATGCGGCCACAGGCGGAACGTATGCCTTAGCTCCGGATTCGGCTGTTCGGCCCATTCCGGTCGTCCGGGAGCCAGCCAGGGCATATCCGCCTCCACTACGTGGAAATCCGGGTGCCGCCGCAAAAATGCACCGATTGCCCCCTCGTCCTCCTCCGGGGCAAAGGTGCAGGTGGAGTAGCAGAGATATCCTCCGGGTCGGAGCATATTCGCCGCAGAATCGAGAATTTCGCTCTGTCGGACCGCGCACATTTTCACAGTCTCCGGGCTCCAATCCGTGACGGCGGCCTCCTCTTTTCGGAACATTCCCTCCCCGGAACAGGGGGCATCCACCAGAATTCGGTCAAAAAAGCCCACAAATCGCTGCTCCAAATCTCTGGGGTGCATATTCAGCACCAGCGCATTGGAAATTTCCATGCGCTCAATATTCCGGGACAGGATTTTCGCCCGCTTGGGGTTGATCTCATTGGCCACCAGCAGGCCCTGTCCCTCCAGCATATCGCCCAGCTGGGTGGACTTGCCGCCGGGGGCCGCACAGAGATCCAGCACTCGCTCCCCTGGCTGGGGACTCAGCAGCGTCGCCGGGGCCATGGCCGAGGGCTCCTGCAAATAATATAGTCCCGCCTCGTGGTAGGGATGCTTCCCCGGGCGGCTTTCGGGATCATAGGCATAGCCGTCCTGGGCCCAGGGAATGGGATCCCGCAGGCAGTCAAGGGTTCCGTCCAGCCGCTTTCTTCTGGACAGCCGCAGTCCCTTTTGCAGTGGACGGTCATAGGCCGCCAAAAAGTCCGCATATTCCGCGCCCATCAGGGCCTCCATACGGGTTAAAAACTCAGGTGGGAGCATGGTATTCTCTCCTTTTCGGTACAAAAAAGGGGACCGGATGGTCCCCTTGATTGGATACGGTTTACTTCTTGCCGCCCTTCAGCGCCTTCATGCGGTCTGCATGGTTGAGGATTCTCTTGCGCATCCGCAGAGTCTTGGGGGTAACCTCCAAAATCTCGTCGTCAGCCAGATACTCCAGGCACTGCTCCAGGCTCATCTGCTTGGGGGGAATCAGCCGCAGGGCATCATCGGAACCGGAAGCACGGGTGTTGGTCAGGTGCTTTGCCTTGCAGACGTTGACGGTGATATCCTCCATCCGGGGGTTGGAACCGATCACCATGCCCTCATACACGGGAACACCGGCGCCGATGAACAGGGTGCCGCGCTCCTGGGCATTGAACAGGCCATAGGTGATGGACTCGCCGGTCTCAAAGGAAATCAGGCTGCCGGTGCGGCGGCGCTGAATGTCACCCTTGTAGGGCTGATAGCTGTCGAATACGGAAGCCATAATGCCCTCGCCCTTGGTGTCGGTGAGGAACTCGTTCCGATAGCCGAACAGGCCGCGAGAGGGAACCAGGAAGGTGATCTTCATGCGGGTGGTGCCCAGAGGGGTCATCTCCAGCAGGTCGCCCTTGCGGTTGCCCATCTTCTCAATGACGGCGCCCACGCAGTCGGAGGGAACGTCGCAAACCAGCCGCTCCATGGGCTCGCACTTCACGCCGTCGATCTCCTGATACAGCACACGGGGAGGAGAAACCTGGAACTCATAGCCTTCCCGGCGCATGGTCTCGATGAGGATGCTCAGGTGCATCTCGCCGCGGCCTGCCACATAGAAGGCGTCGGTGGAACCCTCGGCCTCAGTAACCCGCAGGGATACGTCCTTCAAAAGCTCCTTCTCCAGGCGTTCGCGGATCTGGCGGGAGGTGACATACTTGCCCTCCTTGCCTGCAAAGGGAGAATCGTTGATGGTAAAGGTCATCTCCATGGTGGGCTTGGAAATCTTCACAAAATCCAAAGGCTCCACATTGGAGGGGGCACAGATGGTATCACCAATGGTAATGTTGCCGATGCCGCTGAGTGCAACGATGTTGCCGGCGGTGGCCTCGGTAACCGGCACACGGTTCAGACCGTCGAACTCGTAAAGGCTGACCGCCTTGAGCTTCTTGGAGACCTGATCGGGATCATGATAGTTACATACCACGATCTCGTCGTTCTGATGGATCACACCGCGCTCGATCCGGCCAATGGCGATCCGGCCCACAAACTCGTTATAGTCGATGGAGGACACCAGCATCTGGAACGGCTGATCCACATCGGCCTCGGGGCCGGGGATATAGTTCAGAATGGTGTCAAACAGGGGCTGAAGATCGGTTCCGGCCACATCCGGAGAATAGGATGCGGTGCCCTGACGGCCGGAGCAGAACAGCATGGGGCTCTCCAGCTGATCGTCGGTGGCGTCCAGGTCGATGAGCAGCTCCAGCACCTCGTCCACAACCTCCAGCACGCGCTGGTCAGGCCGGTCGATCTTGTTGACGACTACGATGACGCGATGGCCCAGCTCCAGTGCCTTGGACAGCACAAAACGGGTCTGAGGCATGGGGCCCTCTGCTGCGTCAACCAGCAGGATAACGCCGTTGACCATCTTGAGGATACGCTCTACCTCGCCGCCGAAGTCTGCGTGCCCCGGGGTGTCAACGATGTTGATCTTGGTGCCCTTGTAGCTGATGGCGGTGTTCTTTGCCAGAATGGTGATGCCGCGCTCCCGCTCCAGATCGTTGGAGTCCATAACGCGATCCACAACCTCCTGGTTTTCCCGATAGATGCCGCTCTGCTTAAGCATCTCATCTACCAGGGTAGTCTTACCGTGGTCAACGTGGGCAATGATGGCTACGTTTCTGATTTTCTCGTCTACCAAAGTTGGGTAACTCCCTTCGTAAAAGCATCGTTTTTCCGCTGAATTTTCTAAATCACAATTATTTATTTTATCATAGAATCCGTGCAATTACAAGGCTTCTGTTGCGCAAAATAAGCCACAGGCAACCAAACTTAGGTATCGTTGTCTGTGGCTTATTTAGTAATTATTCCAGTGTAATGGTGCATCCTACCGTTGTCAGGGATTACAGCTCACTGCGCAGTGCGGCCATTTCCTTCTTTTTTTGATGTTTCTCGATAATTGGAATGTGCCGCCCTCTGTCTCTGCCGTTGTCTCTGCCTCTGCCGCTGTCTTTGCCTTCTTTTTTTATCCTCCTCATTCCAGCTATGCAGTATAACAGCAACCGCAATCATTACGATGCAGCCAATTAAAACCGTCATTTGCGTTTTCTCCTCATTTGCTGTTTTATTGAGCTCATATTAGTACTTATTAGTTCTATATTCTGCATTATAGCACGCCATCGTGTTAGTTTCAATAGTACTTATTTGTACTAGGTGGTCTAAATATGTACTTTCAACGAATCCGAGACTTGCGGGAAGACTGCGATTTGACCCAACGGGAGGTCGCGGAATTCCTTGGCATCCAGCAAACCGTCTACTCCCGCTATGAACGGGGCTTTCAAACCATTCCGGTGGAGCACCTGCTAAAGCTGGCAGATTTCTACCATGTTTCCACGGACTATATGCTGGGTCGAACCAATAACAAAACGGTAAATCGCGCATCCCGATAGGAAACGCTGGCATTCTTTATCCCATTGTGATATGATAGAAAATACGCCAATCGCATTTACAAGTCTTTGGCAAAATGCAAGCAAACAGGTGAACCATATGACAGAATATCAGGTGGAGTCCTACGACGTTGCGGTCATTGGCGCGGGTCATGCCGGCATTGAAGCCGCCCTTGCCGCCGCCCGTCTGGGACTGAAAACCGTTATCTTTACCATCAATTTGGATGCCGTGGGCAACATGCCCTGCAACCCCGCCATCGGCGGCACCGGCAAGGGCCATCTGGTGCGGGAAATTGACGTCCTGGGCGGCGAGATGGGCAAGGCGGCAGACCGCGCCTGCATCCAGTTCCGGGTGCTCAACCGCGGCAAGGGCCCTGCGGTCCATTCTCTCCGGGCGCAGGCAGACCGCCGGAAGTATCAGGAGCTCATGAAGCACACCTTGGAGCAGCAGGAAAATCTCGACCTCAAGCAGGCCATGATTACCGAGATTCGGCTGAACGAATCCGGCAGCGTTGGAGCCGTGGTGACCCAGCTGGGGGCCGTTTATCCCACCCGGGCCGTGGTTATCTGCACCGGCACCTATCTTTCCAGCCGGGTCATTACCGGCGAATGCTACTACGCCTCCGGCCCCGACGGTATGCACGCTGCCATCGGTCTCAGCGACAGTCTGCGGGCTCTTGGACTTTCCCTCCGGCGCTTTAAGACCGGCACGCCCCCTCGGGTCAATCGCCGCAGCATCGACTTTTCCAAGATGGAGGTGCAGCCCGGCGACGATGTGCCCGTGCCCTTTAGCTTTACCACCCGAGACATTCCGGAGAATCGCGCCGTCTGCCATCTCACGTATACCAACGCTGAAACCCATCGGATCATCCGGGAGAATCTCCACCGCAGCCCCCTGTTCTCCGGCATCATCGAGGGCGTCGGCCCCCGGTATTGCCCGTCCATTGAGGATAAAATCGTCCGGTTCCCGGATAAGCCTCGGCATCAGCTGTTCATCGAGCCATGCGGCATGAGCACCGACGAGATGTATATTCAGGGCTTCTCCTCCTCCCTGCCGGAGGATGTGCAGATTCAGATGATGCACACCATTCCCGGTCTGGAGCACGCGGAGATGATGCGCCCCGCCTACGCCATTGAATACGACTGCGTAGACCCCACCGAGCTGCTGCCCACGCTGGAATGCAAGAAGATTCCGGGGCTATACGGCGCCGGTCAGTTCAACGGCTCCTCCGGCTACGAAGAAGCCGCGGCACAGGGGCTGGTGGCAGGCATCAACGCCGCGCTGAAGCTCAAGGGCGAAGCGCCCATGGTACTCCGCCGCAGTGATGCTTATATCGGCACGCTCATTGACGACCTGGTTACCAAGGGTACAGGCGAGCCCTACCGCATGATGACCTCCCGCACGGAATACCGGCTGATGCTGCGCCAGGACAATGCAGACCAGCGGCTTTCCGGCATCGGCCATCGGGTAGGCCTGATCTCTGACGAGCGTTATGCCGCCGTTCAGGAAAAATACCGTCAGGTGGAGGCCGAGGCCCAGCGATTGGAGCGCTGCGGCGTGGCCGAATCCCCGGAGCTCAATGAATTTCTCGCCACGCAGGGAACCGCTCCGGTGAAGGGCTCTGCCCGGATGGGGGATTTGGTGCGCCGCCCCCAGCTGAGCTATGCAGCCCTTGCCCCCTTTGACCCTCAGCGTCCCCTGCTCTCTCCGGAAATTCAGGAGGAAGTGGAGATTCAGGTAAAATACGCCGGTTATATCAAGCGGCAGCTCAAGCAGGTGGAGCAGTTTCAGAAAGAGGAATCCCATCTGCTCCCCGAGGATACCGATTACAACGCCATCAGCGGCCTGCGTCTGGAGGCCCGGCAAAAGCTCAGCAAAATCCGCCCCCTGAATATCGGGCAGGCCTCCCGAATCTCCGGCGTCAGCCCCGCGGATATTGCCGTTTTGATGGTCTATCTGGAGCTCCGAAAAAAAGAGCAGTAACCATAGAAACAGGAGGAATTCCTTTGTTTTACGACACCCACGCTCACTATGACGACGAAGCCTTTGACCAGGATCGTGACATCCTGCTGCCGGAGCTCCATCGTCAGGGCATTACCCTGATCAACGACATTGGCTGTGACATTCCGTCCTCTAAAAAGGCCATTTCCATCGCGGAGCAGTACCCCTTTGTCTACGCGGTGGTCGGCGCATGGCCCGGAAATACCGGCGATATGACCGAGGCGGATTTGGAAACCTACGGTCAGCTGGCCCAGCATCCCAAGGTGGTTGCTATCGGCGAGATCGGTCTTGACTACCACTATGACGACGTACCCCGGGACATTCAGCAGCACTGGTTTGACCGTCAGATGGATTTGGCGGATCGGCTGGGCAAGCCCGTGGTGATTCACGAGCGGGAGGCCCACGGTGACGGCATGGAGATCGTCCGGAAATGGGCGGATAAAGTTCCCGGCGTATTCCACTGCTTCTCCGGCAGCGCGGAAATGGCCCAGGAGCTGGTGCGGCTGGGCTGGTATGTGAGCTTCACCGGCGTGGTCACCTTCAAAAATGCCCGCCGCGCTTTGGAGGCCATCGCCGCCGTGCCCATGGAGCGGATTATGATCGAAACCGACTGCCCCTATCTGGCTCCCGTCCCCTATCGCGGGAAGCGGAACCACTCCGGTTACGTGCCGAAGGTGGCAGAGAAAATTGCAGAAATCAAGGGCCTGTCCACCGAGGAAGTAGCGGCCATCACCACGGAAAACGGAAGACGCTTTTTCCGGATTCCCACAGAAAAAGGAGAATAACCATGACAAAACTGGAACTTGCCAAAATGATCGACCACACCCTTTTAAAGCCCAACGCCACCGCCCAGCAGATTAAAATCCTCTGCGACGAGGCGAAGGAATATCATTTCTATTCCGTCTGCGTCAACTCCGGACGGGCCGCACTGGCAAAGAAATGCCTTGCCGGTTCTGACGTGAAGCTCTGCGTCGTCGTTGGCTTCCCTCTGGGCTGTACTGTAGTCAAGGCCGCAGAGGCCGGTGCCATGACCGCCCTGGGCGCCGACGAAATCGACATGGTGCTGGATGTGGGCGCTGCCAAGGACGGGAGCTGGGAGGCTGTCGAGGCTGATATCCGTGCCGTTCGCGCCGCCTGCCCCGGCAAGGTACTCAAGGTCATTCTGGAGACCTGCCTGCTCACCGACGGCGAGATCGTCCGGGCCTGCGAGGCTTCTAAAAACGCCGGTGCCGACTTTGTAAAGACCTCCACCGGCTTCTTCACCGGCGGTAAGAACGAAGGCGCTACTTACGAAGTTATCGAAGCCATGATGGAAGCCGCCGACGGGCGCTGCAAGATAAAGGGCGCCGGCGGCATACGCGACAGGGAGAAGTTCCTGAAGCTCATAGACATGGGCATTGACAGGATGGGCATAGGTTATAAGTCTACGCCCATAGTTCTCGGTCTCAAGTAATAGAAAGGAACAGGGGAGTGCCGATGGGAAACACTTATAATTTCAAGGTTGGCTTTCAGCCGTTCAATTTAATGCCTCCTGCCGGCACTCCTGCCGGCATGGAGTCATATATATGGACTCTCGAGGAGTGCTCCAGGCTCGGGGCCCGTGCCGTGTCGCTGTTCCCGCACATGATACCAAAGGAGCTGAGCGCGGACACGCTCAGCGAGATGGCCGGCATAGCCCGCGAGCGCGATGTTGAGCTCCTGCTCTACCCGTTTACAGTATGGGGACTGGCCGGGCTTCCTCTGCGTGTGGATGCCTGGGGGGCTGCCGGTGCGGCAATGGGCGTTTCTGCGCCTGACGATGTGCCTGACAAATCTGTGGCTGCCAAGGGCGTTGAAAAGACAATAAAAATGGCCCAGTCCCTCAACAGCCGATTCCTGTGTG
>OLSL01001959.1_pt1 | contig 17625 bp, 15 predicted proteins | sample 1672511 | NCBI WGS metagenome assembly OLSL01 (sample SAMEA3136694, study PRJEB25190) | human gut metagenome | biome: human gut; feature: human-associated habitat; material: faeces | place: Austria | collected 2013
ATATAATGGGCGAGATGGATTATTTGATTCCCAAAGGAGGAGCTTTTATGAAACGAACCGATTTCGGCAATGCGGCGATTCTCCGCTGGCTGAGCTATTTTTCCGAATACGACGAACTGGATCTGACCACCCTGCTGATTCTGGATATCACCCGGCAGAATAAGAACCTGATTCCCGCCGTACAGTCCACCCGCCAGGTAATGGTGCTCACCGATGCCGGGCACCCCAACATCTTCTATGATATGTGGGACGCCGGTCTGGGCGACTGCGACATTCTCTATAACGAGGGCAGTGAACCCACCGGCCCCATCAAGCACGACAAGCTGCAGGATATGATCGACCGGGGCATCAATGCCCCCGCCGCCATGCTGATTATCAACGAGAATTACCGGAGCACCTATCAGATCGGTCTGGACAATCAGCGGTTCTGCGCCGGCTCCATCCGCTATGTCAGCAGTGAAATCCGCTCGGTGATTCTATCCAAGCTCCAGGTGGAGCTGCGGGACACCATTCTCACCGTGGGGGCCGCCAGCATCGCTGTGGAGGCCGCGCTGGTGGCAGCCGAGGGCACCATCATCGCCGTAGAGCACAACCCCAGCGACCTTGCCACCATGGAGGAAAACGCCAAGGGCTTTGGCCTGAACAACGTCACCTGTCTGGGCAGCGTCAGCGATTCCGCCCGTCTGCCGGTTCCCTCTCTGGCATTTCTGGTGGCGTCGGAGTATACTGCCAGTGAGATTGCATTCCTGCTGGGCCGGAATCCCGAGATGCGGATTTTCGTCTACACCCTGGACTTCCATCAGCTCTCTGCACTGCCCGGTATTTTCTCCAGCCAGGGGCTGAAAATTCAGGAGATGGTGCAGGTTGGCGTTTCCCGGCTCAACAGCAAGGGCACTTTTGACCGGGAGCCCGCGCCCTGGTTGATCTCCGGACAGCGATAAGCCGTTGTTTTCCCGGATCAGAGAAAGCCGCAGTCTGCTCATGGGGCTGGCCATCCTGGGGGTTGTGATTTTCCACGCGCCCTTTGTGATTTCCCACTATAAGCTGCGGGTGATTCATGACAACCTATGCTGCGGCGTGGATTTATTCCTGTTCTTCTCCGGACTGGGCGCCTGCCACTCCATCCGCTCCCACGGCGGCAAAGGGTATCTCCAAAAGCGCCTGAGCCGGATTCTCCCGGGGTTGATTCCCGTTCTGGTGCTCTGGAGCCTGCTCATGCACTTCCTCGGGTACTTAAACTGGAAGGAATTCCTCGGCAGCATCACCTTACTTGGCTGGTGGCTGGGACAGTATAAGCAGCTCAACTGGTATTTCTCCGCCGTCTGGGCATTTTTCCTGATGGCGGCGCCCCTCTATCGGCTGTTTTGCCGCACGAAGCATCCGGTGGTGCTTTGGCTGGTGCTGTGCGCCGTAACCGTGGTCATTCAGTGGATTTTCCCGGGGTATAAGGCCAGTATGCTCATGTGCCGTGCGATGGTGTTCCTGACCGGTATGCTGTTTGGCAGATTGGAACAGCTGAAATGCCCCCACGAAAACCGGATTCGGGTGATCGCCTATCTGTTCCTGGTGCTGGGCCTTTGGTATATGGTCATCGTCTACCGCTATGACGCCTGGGGTCTCGGCTATCGGCTGGGCATTTGGTGGTATCCCTACGCCATGTTTACCCCCGGAGTGGTGATTCTGATTTCCGACATTGCCGCCCTGCTTCGCTGGTTCTCCCCGATGGAAACTATCCTGCGGCCCTTCGAATTGCTGGGTGAAAGCTCCAGCGAGATTCTGATGATTCACATGGCAATCTACAAGGTCATTCAGTACACCACGAAGATTTCGAATATCTGGTGGGTGCTGGTTGCGGCATTCTGCCTGGCCGCCGGTGTGTGCTATCAGAAATTCGTGGTGAAAAAGCTGCCATTCTCCTAACCCCGTATGTACAAAAGGCAACACCGCGCAAATCGTCAGTCTCTCTTGCCGATTTGTGCGGCGTTGCCTTATGTGTTTAACTTTTTTGCAATTAACTTTCTGTTTTATGGGTGAACCACTTTCGAGCGCAGCTTTTCGGCGGCAGACGATTCCTGCCGGGGAGATTATCCAGGGTGCTGTATGCGCGCTGAATTGGTAAATATGTACAGCTACAATGCGGTCTGGGCACATTTGCGGGCTTTCGAGGTTTGCCTTGACATACAGCCATTTTCCGTTCATACTGATATAGAATCCAAAGGAAAGGGGCGCTGGATATGGACCAGAAGGCACGATTTATCCAGAAGACGGTACGGGACACCCTGCTTCAGAGACTGCTGAAGGGCCGAGCAAGGGAGGTGGAGGCCCTGCCGGAGCTGCTCCGAGAGTTTGGCGTCTGCTTCCGGTCCGATCGGTTTGCGGTGCTGGGACTGCGGCTCTGCGGCCCGGTGCCACAGGGGGACGGATGGAGGCCGCCGCCGGAGCCGGATATCCATGGGATCGCCCGGACCTTTCTGACGGACGCCCCAGGCTGGGATGCCTGGGAGCTGTTCCAGGACGATATGTTCTTTGCGGTACTGTGCCGAAACGGTGCCATGGGAGCCTCACCCCTGGAGCTGGGGCGGCAGCTGGTGGAGCGGCTTTCGCCTTTGCATGGAATATCTGTGGCGGTGAGCCGGGAGAAGCAGGGACTGGGCGGTCTCAATGACGGCTACTATGAGGTGCTGGAGGTTCTGGGGATCATCGATATGCAGCGGATCGAGAACCGGGCGCTGTCCTACGATCAGCTGGATGCAGCCACCTATCAGCAGATGGATACGACCTTTGAGCGAGACCGGAGGCTCATCAATAGCGTACTGGAGGGAAACCGGAAAAAGCTGCTGGAGGCCTTGGCAATCCAGGCGGCTTCCGGAGCTCTGGACAGCCGGAACACCCTGATGCTGGAGAAGCGGCGGCTGCTGGGGCTGGTAAATCAGATGACGGCAGAGATTACATCCGGCGGCGACGCGGATTTCCTTTCAGAGCTGGACGCCTTTCGGAGGATCATGGACGCCCCGGCAGCGGAGCAGCTTTCTGCCACCTTCCGGTCAGTGGCGCTGGGCTTATGCGATTACTTTTCCCATGCCCAGGAGGATTTGGGGGCAAGCCGAGCGCTGCGGATTGCGGACTATGTGGATCGGCATTATGCAGACCCGGATCTCAGTATTGATGTGCTATCCGGTATGTTCAAGATCAGCCCTTCCTATCTCTCCCGGATTTTTAAGCGGGAGAAGGGTACCGGCGTGCTGCCCTATCTCCAGCATAAACGCATGACCCAGGCTATGGTGCTGCTGAGTACCACGAATCTCAAGATTCGGGAGGTGGCTATGCAGGTGGGCTATTTAAGCGATCAGACGTTCACCCGAACCTTTAAAAGCGTCACGGGCAGCACCCCTTCGGCCTACCGGACACTGCGGAATCGGGAGAGAGCGTGATATTCTGTTCAGAAAGTGACGGCTGGCCGTCACTTTCTGCCGGTTTACGGAGAAATCCCTGTCCGATATACTGGAAGCATACCAGAAAAGACAGGAGGAACGATCCGTGAAATGTAAAAAGACCCTTGCCGGGCTGCTGAGTCTCACCATGGCGCTGTCCCTGTGTGCCTGCGGCAATAACGGCGCAAGCTCTGTCCAATCCGACCAGAGCGTTCCGGAAGCACCAGCTGAGACTGCTGCGGCGCCGGTTCAGGAGACCGAAAGCGCTGCCCCCGAAGCTGTCGAAGCTTCCGCAGAGGAACCGGAATCGCCCCGCGCCGTGATCGCCTATCCCCTCTCCGGGGATGATCTGACCATTACCATGTCCTTTGATATGCCCGGAGGGGTGGGCACCCGCTTCACCGACTTCAATGAGCATCCCGTGTTCCAGGCGGTGGAGGAACGCACCGGCGTCCATGTGGAATTCGTATCCGCCGGCGGAATGGGCGATGCAGAGGCCCTGACGCTCTGGGCTGCTGCCGGCACCCTGCCGGATCTAATCCCCAATGCCGCGGCCAACTATCCCGGCGGCGGTGAGGTGGCTGTGGCCGACGATATTCTGATGGATGTGTCGGAATACCTGGAATACGCTCCGGACTATGACTACTACCGTACCCGCACGGCCCAGGATGAGCAGGACTCCCTCACGGACAGCGGCTACGTGGTGGAGCTGACTTCCTTTTTCAGCGAGGATCTGGGTCCCTCCACCGGCCCCATGATCCGTCAGGATTGGCTGGATGCCCTGAATTTGGACACCCCTGTGACCTATGACGACTGGCATGAGGTGCTGACCGCATTCAAGGACGCTTACGACCCGGCCTATACCTTCCTGCTGCCCAACACCATCTCTGCCCAGAACAACTACTTTGCATCCGGGTTTGGGGTGCTCAGCTATACCGCCAACGCCCGGGGCCGCGTCACCGATCCCTTCTATCAGGTGGATGGCGAGGTGAAGTTCTCCCTGTTGGAGGATGAATTCCGGGACTATATCGCGCTGCTGAATCAGTGGTATTCCGAGGGCCTCATCAGCCGGGATTTCGTGAGCTGTGAAGCGGATACCAACGGCCCGGATCTGGCGGGCTATGTCACCTCCGGCGAGACCGGCATTTGGTTCGGCGATGTGAGCCAGATGCAGTCCTATGACGACAATGCCAACGATGACGGCTTCCACTGCGTAGCCATTACCGACCCGGTACAGAAGGCCGGGGACAAGACCCATTTCGACGCTGACCGCACGGGCCTTACCAGCTATTCCGTGGCTGCCACCTGTGAGAACCCGGAGGTGGTCATGGAGTGGGTGAACTACTGGTTCACCGACGAGGGCGTGGCCCTGGCGAACTACGGAATCGAGGGCCAGAGCTACACGATGGACGAAAACGGCAAGCCCCAGTATACGGAGCTGATGACCGCAAATCCCAACGGCGACACCTTCAAGACCTGCCAGCTGCTTTATACCATGGTGATGGTGCCCACGGTGGTGGATACCAGCGCCTCCTTCAGCCTCTACAGCGATGCACAGCTGGAGGCCCAGGAGATTTGGTCCAGCAACATCGACGACGCCTATGTGCTGCCGGAGATCACCATGACCGAGGACGAGAACAACGAGCTCAGCTCCATCTATTCCGATCTGTCCACCATGATCTCCGAGAAGCTGATCCGGTTCATCATCGGCGACGAGCCCATGGAGGACTGGGGTGCCTTTGTGGAGGACATGAAGGCCATGGACGCCCAGCGCTGCGTGGAGATCTACCAGGATGCGCTGGATCGTTACCTGGCCCGCTGAACCCATCCCATTACTTAGGAGTGAACCCCATGAAAAACCGCTATAGCGCCATGCTGTCCCCTCTGCAGGTGGGCGGTGTGCTGATGAAAAACCGTTTACTTTCTTCGGCGGCGACCCCGCATTTTATCCAGGGCACCGAGAGCTTCCCCACGGAAAAGTGGATCACCCTGATGGCAAACCGGGCCAGAAACGGTGCGGCCGTGATCCATATCAACCACCTGGAGCATCCTCATCCCATGCAGCCGGATCTGAAGCTGGTGGACATGACTCCGGCCCATTTCTCCACCCTGGATATCGGCGACCCGTCTACCCACAACTATCTCTGCCAAATGATCGACGCCATCCGTCTCTATGGCTCCGTGGCCATGACCAGTCCCATGGGGCTCCAGCTGCGGCCCCATATGGACGTGCCCTTTACCCCCAAGCCCGGTGAGGGCGGCCCCGGCTCCAAGCCTGTCTGCGATGATTTGACGAAACAGGATATGCAGATGCACATTGACTCCGTGGTGGAGGAGGCAGTGCTCCTGAAAAAGCTGGGTTTTGAGATGTTCTCCCTCCACAACGCCTACCGGAACGGCCCGGTGAGCCAGCTGCTGTCTCCCCGGTGCAATCACCGCACCGACGAATACGGCGGCGATGTAAAGGGCCGGGCGCGGCTGCTGCTGGAGATTTTCGATGCACTGAAGCAGACCCTGGGCCGGGATTTCCCGCTGGAATGCCTGGTCAGCGGCGAGGAAGCCGGGGGCATCACCGTTCAGGATACCATTGAGCTGTCCCGGTTGGCAGAGGGGAAAATTGATCTTTTGACCATTCGTCAGGGGGAGCAGGATCCCCAGCATCCCATTGGCTTTACCTCCACCCGGCAGAATCCCTGCCCCAACCTGACTGCGGCTGCCGCTGTGAAGTCGGATGTGATGGCCCGGGGCGGAAAGCTCCTGGTGGGCGTATCCGCAGGACTCCAGGATCCGGCCTTCTGCGACAAAATCATCCGGGAGAATCAGGCGGATATGCTCTGCATGGCCCGGGCCTTTATCTGTGACAGTCAGTACGGCGAGAAGCTCTATGCAGGCCGGGGCGAGGACGTGCGGCCCTGCATCCGCTGCAATAAGTGTCATGTACCCAACGATACGGACAAATTCCGCTCCTACTGCTCCGTGAACCCGGAAATCGGCCTGGAGGACAAGCTGGAGCGGCTGTTCCCCCGGCATACCATCCCCAAGAAGCTGGTGGTCATCGGCGGCGGTCCCGCAGGCATGGTGTCGGCGGTGACGGCAGCCAAGCTGGGCCATCAGGTGACCCTGATCGAGAAGGATTCCCGGCTGGGCGGTCAGCTGCTCCATGCGGACTATGCGGACTTCAAGTGGCCCCTGGAGGACTATAAGAACTATCTGATCCGCCAGCTCTATCAAAACGGTGTGGAGGTGCGGCTGAATACTGAGGCCTCCCCTGCACAGGTGGCGGCCATGGATGCCGATGCGGTGTTTGTGGCCATTGGCCCGAACTTCAAGCGCCCGGATCTTCCCGGGGCGGACGGGGCCAATGTAAAGGTGCCCATGGAGGTCTTTGGCCGTGCCCAGGAACTGCCGGAGAAAATCGTCATTATGGGCGGAAGCGAGACCGCCGTGGAGACCGGGATGTATCTCTGCCGCCAGGGCAAGCAGGTAAAGCTCCTGTCCCGGCAGCGGATGCTGGCCGCAGATGCACCCCACGCCCACTATATCTCCATGCTGGAGGACGCGTATCGGCACCAGCAGGGCTTCTCCTACGAGACCGGCGTGAAGTCCTATGTGGAGATCACCGAGACCGGCGTGACCTATGTCGGCGCGGAGGGTGAGACGAAGACCGCGGAAGCACCGTTGGTAATCTGCGCTACGGGCACGGAGCCCCGGCATCAGGCAGCCATGGCCTTCTATGGCACGGCGCCGCTGGTGCGATTCCTGGGGGACTGCAACCGGGCGGGAGACGTTCATAAGGCGGTTACTGCCGGATGGAGTGCGGCAAGGATGCTCTAAATTGCCTGTAGAATCGCTGATCGCTTTAGTACCTATCATACTGCGATAATACAAAACGGGGTCTGTTGCAAAACGTGATCATTTTGCAACAGACCCGTTTGCTTCATAAGAACCTGAATGAGCAAAATGCAGTATGACATTTCTCTTGCTGTATGATATAATCCAGCTATAAGATAGAACTGGCAGCAGGGGGGATGACTGGTGCGATCCAAGAAAAAAAGAAAAATATTTGTATCACTTGGGGTACTTTTTCTGATTCTTGTGGCCATGCTAATCCGCTATGTGGGTCGAACCTATGAAATCGTCTGGCTTCGGCTGATACGCAGCGGCATATACATCGGAATGATCTCAGCCTGGGGGGTGTCGCTGCACCGGCGGATCCTCCAGAATCAGACCCGCCGTTATCTCACCGCCATTGCGGGGCTAATGGTACTGTGGCTGACGCTGCGGACGGTCAAATATTCCGTATATCATATAGATGTGGAGCGCTACCTGTGGTATTTCTATTACTTGCCCATGCTGCTGATCCCCACACTGTCCATCTCGGCGGCTATGAGCCTGGGGAAGCCCGAGGACTACTGTCTGCCCGGATGGCTGAAGCTCCTGTACATTCCGGCGCTGGTGCTGCTGGCACTGGTGCTGACCAATGACGCGCACCAGCTGGTATTCCGATTCCCAGAAGGGATGATGTCGGACCGGGAGTATAGCTATGGCACCGGCTATTATGTGGTGGCAGGCTGGGAGGGAATCTGTGCTGCCTGGGCGCTGGGGCTGATCCTCTATAAGTGCCGAATTCCCCATACGAATGTTTTCCTTTGGCTGCCGATGATTCCTTTTGCCCTGGCGATTGTGTATGCGGTTTGCTATGTCCGGGGTGTGTATTGGGTCTGGCTGCTGGCGGGAGATATTACCGTGTCTTTGTGCCTGCTGATTGCAGCGATTTTTGAAAGCTGCATTCAGTGCCGGCTGATTCTGTCCAATCAGGGCTATGAAACCCTGCTGGCGCTGACTACGGTGCCCACGCAGATTACGGACAAGTCCTATCAGGTCCGCTATGCCTCCGGATCGGTCAGTTCTGTTTCGAAGGAAGCCATGGAACAAGCGATTTCCAATGCCTATGCCTTAGATAAGCATACTGTGCTCAAAGGACATCCGGTGGAAAAGGGCTACGTGTTCTGGCAGGAGGACATCACGGAGCTGGTGAAGGTGGCCGATGCATTGCAGATCACTCAGTCCGAGCTGCGAGACACCGGGGATGTGCTGAAGGCCGAAAGTGAACAGAGGGCCCGCTGGCTTCGACTCACGGAGCAAAATCGTCTTTACGATCTCATAGAACAGCAGACCGCCTGCCAGATGCAATTGCTGGATCGCTTGCTGGGAGAACTCCGAAATGCCGAGAATCTTGAACGGGCCAAACGCATTTTGGGACAGATTGTGGTGATCGGTACCTACATCAAGCGCCGGAGCAACCTGATTTTTGTTTCCGGCCAGCATCGAACTGTCGCAGCGGAGGAGCTACGGCTGTGTCTCAGTGAATCCATCTCCAACCTTCGGCTCTACGGAGTGGAATGTCAGGCCAATTTGGAGATGAAGGGTCAGCTCCGGCAGGAAACGGCCTATATGGTCTATGACCTGTTTGAGGCCATCGTGGAAGCAACGCTTCCAGAGCTTTCCTCCCTGCTGTTCTATGCCGAGGCGCAGGACGATGCCGTCTCAGTGCGCATCGGAGTGCTCGGCGGCGAAGAGAATGCCGAACTGCAAAAACGGTTTCCACGGCTAAGTCAGGAAACGGATGAGGACGGCATTCGCTACTATAGCTACACGCTGGAAGGAGAGACGGCGGGATGAACATCATCAAGGAGAGCTTTGACAATCTGCCCATGGCTCTGTGCTTTTTCAACCGCCGGGGCATTGCCTGCCTGGTGAACCGGCGGATGCTCTGGGTCAGTACCCAGCTGCTGGGCAGCAGTGTCCAAACGCTTTCGGAGCTGGAGCGGGCGCTGAAATCACCGCCCGATACCGTGGCGCAGCTGGAGACCCAACCGCCTACCTATCGCTTTTCGGACGGCTCCATTTTGCGGTTTACCCGGGAGGCAATCCGGGACGAGGAAGGCCACCGATATACCCAGGTGACCGCGTCGGATGTAACGGAGCTGGTTCGCCAGCAGTATACCCTGGCGGCGGAAAATCGGCGGCTGGAGGTTGCAAACGAACGATTGCGGCAGCTAATGGCACAGATGCCGGAGATCGTCCGGGAGGAGGAGATCCTCGCGATGAAAATGCGGGTTCATGACGACATTGGACACAGCATTCTCTCCGCTCGCCGTGCGCTGCTGCAAGAGACAGACTTGTCCACCATACAGAAAAACGCCGCTGTCTGGGAGAGTGCCATTTCCCTTTTGCACCGGGCCAATGGAATGACCCAGCCGGACGATGCGCTGGAATATGCCATCAGCCGGGGGAAAGCACTGGGCATACAGGTGAAGATCACCGGAATGCATCCGGCCTCTGCTGCAAATCGTCAGCTTTTGGCCCTGGCAATCAGCGAATGTGTCACCAACTGTGTTCGCCATGCGGGAGGAACGGAGTTGTATGTCCGGCTGCGCAATATCGGAAGCACGCTGGATGTTACCATCACCAACAATGGTGCGATACCCGAGGGAACCATTCGGGAGGGCGGCGGATTATCCGGTCTTCGGCGGCGGGTTTCTGCCGCCGGAGGACGCATGACCGTCTATAGCCACCCAAGATTTGCATTGGTCGTGATGTTACCGGATAAGAAGGAGAATGCCCCATGAAACAGGTGATGATTGTAGAGGATCAGAAGATGATTCGCAGCCTGCTGGAAAGCTACATCGAAAAGGAGCCGGGATATCAGGTGGCGGTTTCCATCCCCGGGGCAAATCAGGCGCCGGGACTCTGCGACACCATGGGCATTGACCTGATTCTCATGGACGTGCAGACAGAGCACCGGGAAAACGGCCTGGCTGCTGTGGAAAAGATCAAGGCGCGCCACCCGGATATTCAGATTGTGGTGGTCACATCTCTGCTGGACTATGAGGTGCTCTCCCGGGCGAAAGCCGCCGGGGCCGACAGTCTCTGGTATAAGGACAGCACCCAGGAAGCCCTGATGGATGTGGTACGAAAAACTGCGGCCGGGGCACATATCTTCCCGGATCGCCCACCTGCTGCGGAAATCGGCACCGCAAAGAGTACGGAATTCACCAGAGCCGAACGGAAGGTGCTGCGGTATCTGGTTCAGGGGCTTTCTTACGGAAAAATCGCCGAGGCCATGGGCGTGGAGGTGACCACGGTGAAGTACCATGTCACCAATATGCTCCAGAAAACCAATTTGGAGAATAAGCTCCAGCTGGCCCTGGCGGTGAGCGAGGCCAAAATGATTGCGGATTTGGCGGAGGAGTAATTGTCAAATCATTGATACAGACAGAAGTGCGCGGCAGAAAGTGCGGCGCACTTTTTTTCTATCTTTTTCAGAGAACCTTCGGAACCTATCCAAAAGTAGGGGGAAATCCCGCTTGGAAACCGATACACTCTAATTAGTCCTGAAAAAGGTGAGAGGAGCGTGATATATGTGTATAGGATCGTGCTGGATATGCAGTGTACGATGTTTGCAGAGGCGATTTCCCAATCCCTTTCCGGCAATGACCCGGATTTCGCCGTCCAGCGCAGCGAATCCCCCGCTCAAACCCTATCGCTATGCCGGTCTGTGCTGGCCCATGCGCTGATTATGGAGGTTACGGGCTTTTCCCCATGGCGGCTGTCTGAGCGATTACGGCTCTGTCAGGAGGTGCGGCGTAGTCTTCCCCAGTGCAAGGTGCTGCTGCTGGTGGATGAAAATGCAAATGCAGACCTGGCTGTATCCGTCAAGCAGGCAAAGAAGGACGGACTGATCGACAATTTTATCTATGCCTCTGTATCGCCGTCTTATCTGGCTGCTGTGCTGGATACCTTGTAAGAATCATTGAATCAAAAAAGGAGAAATGACATATGGGACTTATCAAAGCAGCAATGGGTGCGGCAGGCGGCGTGCTGGCCGACCAGTGGAAGGAATACTTCTACTGTGAATCCATCCCCGAAACCGTGCTGGCCTTGAAGGGCCAGAAGCGCACCACTGGGCGGGGCTCCAACCGCGGCTCGGACAATATTATCTCCAACGGCTCCATCATTGCGGTGGCAGACGGTCAGTGCATGATGATTGTGGAGCAGGGCAAAGTGGTGGAAATCTGCGCCGAACCCGGCGAATTTACATACGACAGCTCCACGGAGCCCACCATTTTCTCCGGCGATCTCAGCACCAGTCTGATGGATACCTTCAAAACCATGGGCAAGCGCTTTACTTTTGGCGGCGAGGCGCCCAAGGATCAGCGGGTCTATTATTTCAACATCAAAGAGCTTATGGGCAACAAATACGGCACCCCCAGCCCCGTGCCCTTCCGGGTGGTGGATGAGCGGGCGTTTATTGACATGGACATTACCATCCGCTGCTTCGGCGAATACAGCTATCGGATCTGCAACCCCATGCTGTTCTATGCCAATGTCTGCGGCAATGTCTCCGAAGCCTACACCCGGGATAAGCTGGACAGTCAGCTCCGCAGTGAGCTTTTGACCGCGCTTCAGCCCGCCTTTGCGCGGATCTCTGAAATGGGCATTCGCTATTCTGCCCTGCCCGGCCATACCACCGAGATCGCCGAAGCACTGAACGAGGTATTGACAAAATCATGGCGGGAAAAGCGCGGTCTGGAAATCGTCTCCTTTGGTATTTCCAGCATGAAAGCGGATGAAGAAGTGGAAGCTGAGATCCGCAAGCAGCAGATGCAGATGGGCAAGGAAGCCCGTCTCACCGATCCCGGCAGAGCCGCCGCAAGACTGGTGGAAGCCCAGGGCAATGCCATGGAAGCCGCCGCTGCCAACACCGGGGCAGGCCCGGCCATGGCGTTTATGGGCATGAATATGGCAGGCGCGGCCGGTGGCATCAATGCCCAGAGCCTCTATCAGATGAACGCCCAGCAGCAGATGCAGCAGCCCGCCCCCCAGCCTGCCCCCGCGGCACCGGCGCCCAACAGCTGGACCTGTGCCTGCGGCAACACTGTCACCGGCAACTTCTGCCCGGAGTGCGGTGCGAAAAAGCCGGAGCCAAAGCCTGCCGCCGACAGCTGGACCTGTAGCTGCGGTGCGACCGTCACCGGAAAGTTCTGCCCCGAATGCGGCACCAAGCGCCCGGAGCCGCAGCCCGAGGGCTGGACCTGCGCCTGCGGCGCGGTGAACAAGGGAAAATTCTGCTCGGAATGCGGTGCGAAAAAGCCCGCTGCAGCGCCCCTTTACAAGTGCGACAAGTGCGGATGGGAGCCTGAGGATCCCATGCATCCGCCGAAATTCTGCCCTGAGTGCGGAGATCCCTTTGACGAGGGCGATATTCAGTAAGAATCTGACTGTAATTCATTCAACATCCACCATCACGGAAAAGGAGGACACAATGAAAGGACATAAGTTTTTGAAGGTAACCGGCATTTTGATGATCATCGGTGGCGCATTATCTGCCATTCTGGGAATCATTGCAGTCTTGAGCGTTGCGGCACTGGCGTATATTGCTTCTGCACATTCGGAAGCCGGTATGCTTTATGCCAGCACCATTCTATTTCTAGTCAGCGGTATTGTGGAGCTGATTGCGGGCATTATTGGCGTAATAAACGCAGAAAAACCCCAGAAAGCCAAGACCTGTATCGTATGGGGTGCGCTGGTTGCTGTTCTGAGCGTTGCGGGTACGATCCTTGGCGTTGCAGGCGGCGGTGATTTTAGTGTATTCAGTCTTATTTTGGGACTGGTACTGCCGGTGCTCTATATCATCGGTGCAGTAAAGAATATGCAGTCTGCAACTTCGGTAGGCTAAACGAGAAAAGGAAAACGATATGGGTTTATTTGGGAAATTATTCGATAAAAAGACCTGCGATATCTGCGGCGGCGAAATTGGTCTGCTGGGCAACAAAAAGCTGGAGGACGGCAACTGCTGCAAGGAGTGCGCCGGAAAACTCTCCCCCTGGTTCAATGAGCGCCGGCATTCCACTGTGGCGGATATCAAGGCGCAGATTGACTACCGGGAAGAAAACCGGAACACCGTTGCTAAATTCCACACCACCCGTAGCTTTGGCGAGGATATGAACGTTCTGCTGGACGAGGATCAGCAGCTGTTTATGGTCACCCGCGCCCGGAATCTTACCGAGGCCAATCCCGATGTACTCTCCTTCTCTCAGGTCACCGGCTGTGATTTGGACATTTCCGAGAACCGTACTGAGGAGATGCGGGAAATCCGGGATAAGGATGGAAACACCAAGCGGGTGAGCTATAATCCGCCCCACTATGTCTACCGCTATGACTTCTATATCATCATCCGTGTGAATCACCCCTATTTTGATGAAATGAAATTTAAGCTGAACCGCAACAGCGTAGAGGTTGCGGTCACCGGACGAACCACTGCGGGCGTCGTCCCTGGCAAGCGCAATATCGACTATCAGGACTACGAGCGCATGGGGAAGGAGATTAAGCAGGCGCTGACCTCCATCCGCACGCAGGTTCGGAAGGAGGCCGCAGAGGCCGCCGCACCCAAAACCGCTATGACCTGCCCCTACTGCGGGGCAACCACCATTCCCGATGCCAACGGATGCTGTGAATACTGCGGCGGCGCAGTGGGCTAAGGAAGCGCCTTAAGTCCACATCACCGAAATGAATGATAGGAGAGAAAATGATGAAAAAACTGATTAGTATTCTACTGACTCTGGCCATGGCGCTGAGTCTTTGCGCCTGCGGAGGGCCGAAATATGACGAAAGCCTCATGGGCGTTTACACCTGCTATGCGGTGGAAATGCTGGGCATAGAGATGAAGGCCGACGAGGTGCTGTCCCAGACCTCCACCCTGGAGCTTAAGCAGGGCGGCAAGGGCAAGATGAATATCGAGGGCACCAGCGGTTCCGTGAAGTACACCCTGGACGGTGAGACAATCACCATGGACATCGACGGCGAAACCGCCACCGGCACCCTGAAGGACGGCGTTCTGAACATCGAAATCATGAGCATGAACATGTATTTCATTCAGGAGGGCAAAGAGGTCCCCGAGGTGACGGCTCCGGAAGTGGGCTACTTTACCTTTGAATCCATGGAAATGGATGGCGAGACACTCAACAGGGATGACCTGATGGCAATCGGCGGAGATCCGGACTCCTTCTTCCTGATAATGAACGAGGACGGAACCGGTACCTTGGCGATCGCCGGTGAGGATGCACAGCAGCTGACATGGAAGGATGGTACCATCTCTATGGGAGATGAAACCGTTCCTTATACGGTCGATGGCGATACGCTGACGGTGGAAGAAGACGGAACCAAAATGATCTTTACCCGCAGCAGCGACACGCCTCCTGCCGTTCCCGCAGCCAATAGCGAGGAGGATTCCGAGGAAGTCACGATACTGGATGGCGACGGCGATACCGTAGAGCCCCCGGCGGATGTCAGCACCGAGCCGGTTTCCGCAGATCTGGGTGATTATCACATTTCGATTTTGACCGCAGAGCAGTTTATGGACTCGGATGATAAGGATGCCATTCGCTTCTACGTGGATTTCACCAACAACTCCGAGGAGGAGGAATCCTTCTTCTTCGCATGCAACACCGAAGCCTATCAGGACGGGTATGAGCTGGTGGACACTTATGCCTCCTATGGTGAGTATGCGCCGGAGGACGGAAACTACAGCCGGGACATTCTTCCCGGAAGAACCATCCGCTGCATCAAAGAGTACAATTTTAAGCCCGATGGCGGCCCCGTTGAGTTTACCGTGACCGAGGGCTATGATGGCGACAGCATCACCATGACCTTTGACCCCAGCAATCTCCCCGGCCGCCCCGCTGACGAGTATACCATCGAGCCTTGCAGCAGCGATGCGTTTGTTGCCGGACTCTCTGCCGAAGGCGTTTACAGCGAGGACTATTACGTTTCCATCACCGGCAGCGAGGTGGTGGAGGGCTGGGCCGGCGACGGGCTGGTGCTCCGCGTATTCTTCGACTTCACCAACAACTCTCAGGAGGCCACCTCGTTCTGGCGGGAGTCCAGCATAGAGGTGATGCAGGACGGCATTCAGCTGAGCTATGGCTCTGCAAATGATACAACGGAGACCGATGAGAATGAATCCGTGGAAATCCAGCCCGGTGAAACCATTTCGGTCAGCAGCTGCTTCACGCTCCATGATACCGGTTCTCCGGTGGCCGTTCGGCTGTATAACTACCTCAGTGGCGATGACTTAGGTGCCACATTTGACGTACAGTAAGCATTCCTATCGGGGAGCCGTCCGGTTCGGCGGCTCCCCCTGTCTGCAATAGAAATCTGAGAGGAGTGGATGCAATGCCCGCACAGACCGTAAACTATCAGTGCCCCGCCTGTATGGGGCCCCTGCACTTTTCCGGAGAGACCGGCAAGCTGCAATGTGACTACTGCGGCGGACAATATGAGCCTGCTGAAATTGAAGCGCTCTATGCCAAAAAGGAGGATGCCGCAGAGAAAGCCTTTACGGCTACGCAGGAAACGCCGGAGGAATGCTCTTGGACGCCGGAGGGAATGCGGGCCTACAGCTGCCCCTCCTGCGGAGCCGAGGTGGTTTGCGACGAAACCACCGCAGCCACCTCCTGCCCTTACTGTGGCAACCCCACGGTGGTGCCCGGACAGTTCGGCGGGATGTTAAAGCCAGATTACATCATTCCCTTTAAACTGGACAAAAAGGCAGCGATTTCTGCCCTGAAACGCTACTACCGGGGCAAGAAATTTCTCCCTGGAGCATTTTCCGGAAACAATCATATCACCAAAATCCAGGGCGTTTACGTTCCGTTCTGGCTCTTTAACGGAACGGCAACGGGGGACATTCGAGGGGAAGCCAATCAGGTTCGCACCTGGACAGAAGGCGACTATAAGATTACCGAAGTCGAAGAATATCGGATTCTGCGGGAGGGTGAAGCGCAGTTTCAGCGCATTCCCGTAGACGGTTCTACAAAAATGCCCGATGCCCATATGGACTCCATCGAGCCCTTTGATTATGGGGCGCTTACGGATTTTTCTACTGCCTATCTGCCGGGTTTCCTGGCGGAAAAATACGATGTAGACAAAAACGAAAGCCAGTCCCGGGCCACAGAGCGGATGGAGGAGAGTCTTTCCGGGCTGCTGGACAACACCATCGAGGGATATTCCACCCATCGAATCACTGGAAAGCACATTCATTTTGAAAAGGTCGGCGTGAAATATGCCCTGTTGCCGGTGTGGATGCTCCACACCAAGTGGCAGAACCAGGATTACCTCTTCGCCATGAATGGCCAGACCGGCAAGCTCATTGGGGACTTGCCGGTGTCCAAGGGAAAATTTGCAGCGTGGATGGCGGGGATTTCCCTGCCACTGATGGCGCTGCTCACCCTGCTGATGTACCTTTTGGCAAAGTAAGGAGGCGGCGCATATGAGAAAATGGATTTTGAAACTGACCATGGCGCTGCTCCTTGCGCTAACGCTTTCCTTGCCGTCCTTCGCCTGGCTGGATCATGGAAGCACCTACACCGCCATTGATGCGCTGGACTCCGAACGCTTTACCACCCAAGGTGAAGTCACACTGCCCACCCTATCGAATCAGTTTGCGCTGGGGCTCCATGTGGATATTGTGGACGATCTGGAGGACTATAGCATTTCTGACTATGCCGCACTGTTTTATGACCAGTACGGCTATGGCTCCGGAGCCGAGCAGGATGGCGTTCTGCTGATGATCTATGCAACGGATCAGGGCGGAACCGTCGATTTTGTGGACTACTGCGTCTATTCCCGGGGACAAGGGGAGAAGATACTGGATACGGACTATGCGGAAAACCTCTATACCGCGCTGGATTTGGTTCTGCAAGGCAAGGGGCTCAGTTATGAAGCCGCCAGTGAGGCCTGCGCCAACGCGGTGGATATCTTTGCCTCCAATATTACGCTTTTCATGACAGGGCAGAGCAATCCTTCGCAATCGGAGGAAGGGGCAGAGCCGCAGAATGGCCCCGATACACCGGAAGCTACAGGAAACACAGAGCCTGAAATCGCAGTTCCAGAAGTGGAAGAAACGGTAGCCCCGGGAGCGGAAGAAACAGCGGCTCCGGCACAGGCAACGGAGTCGTCCGACTATGCTCTGATTTTTGATGAAGCAGGACTGCTGACGGACACGCAGAAGCTCCGTCTGGAGGATCAGGCTCAGAAAATTGCGACGAAATATGGCTGCAACTATCCTCTGGAAACGATACACAAGAGATTTTATTGACGAATGTCGATTTCAGAGGCTGGCAATTCCGGG
>OLSL01001963.1_pt1 | contig 17600 bp, 12 predicted proteins | sample 1672511 | NCBI WGS metagenome assembly OLSL01 (sample SAMEA3136694, study PRJEB25190) | human gut metagenome | biome: human gut; feature: human-associated habitat; material: faeces | place: Austria | collected 2013
TTCTTTTCCTCCACAAATTCGCTGCGAAAAGTTTGAAATACACAAAGTATTTCTGTATTTTCACAACAAATTTGTGATGAAAAATTCCTCGTCAAATCTCCTTGCCCAATTATGTGGTATTGCCTTTGATTCAATTATCCGATATAATAGACAGGAAGCAGACAGGGCCGGCTGCGCCGCTGCCTGTCATTCCATGGCCAGTATACCACAAAAATAACGATATGCAAAGGTGATTTACCGTGAAGTTTGCCATCTACACCTTGGGCTGCAAGGTAAACCAATATGAATCCCAGGCGCTGGAGAAGGACTTTATCGCCCGGGGCTATGAGCCGGGCCGGTTTGATGAGCCCTGCGATTTTTACGTTGTCAATACCTGTACCGTCACGGCGGTCAGTGATAAAAAGTCTCGAAACGCCCTGCGCCGGGCCAGAAAGCTGAACCCCGAGGCGGTGATCGGTGTATGCGGCTGCTATGCCCAGGTGCACCCCGAGGACATGGAAAAGCTGGAGGTGGATGTGGTCGGCGGCACCGGAGACCGGAACGCGTTCATTGACCGGCTGGAGCAGTTCCGGGCGGATCACCGGCATTCGGTGCAGGTGGACAATGCGTTTCGCCGAAAGGGCTTTGAGGTGTTGGAGCCCGGCGGATTGGGGGAGCGTACCCGTGCCATGCTCAAGGTGGAGGACGGCTGTGTAAACTTCTGCACCTACTGCATCATCCCCTATGCCCGGGGTGCAATCCGCTCCCTGCCGCTGGACACGGCGGTGCGGCAGGTGAAGGAGCTGCGGGATCAGGGCTATCAGGAGGTTGTGGTCACCGGCATTGAGATTTCCTCCTGGGGCGCGGACCTCAAAAACGGCCAGAAGCCCGAGGATTTGATCTACGCCATCTGTCAGGCGGTGCCGGAAATGCGGGTGCGACTGGGATCCCTGGAGCCGAGAACCGTCGATCCGGATTTTTGCGAGACCTTGAAGGACTGTAAAAACCTCTGCCCCCAGTTCCATCTGTCCTTGCAAAGCGGCTGCGATGCAACGCTCCAGCGGATGCACCGGAAATATTCTACAGAGCGGTATTTGGAAAGCTGTCGGCTGCTGTGGGAGACCTTCCCCAACTGCGCCATCACCACCGATCTCATTGTGGGCTTCCCCCAGGAGACGGAGGAGGAGTTTGCAGAAACCCTGGAATTCCTGAAAAAAGCGCAGTTTGCGGCCATGCATATCTTCCCCTACTCCCGGCGGACGGGAACCCCTGCGGCGGAAATGCCCGGACAGGTTCCACAGGCGGAGAAGGAGCATCGGGCCGCCCGGGCAGCAGAGGTGGAATCGGAACTCCGGGAAAGCTATCAAAAGAGCTTCCTCGGCGCGACCCTTCCGGTGCTGTTTGAGCAGCAGGACGCACAGGGGCGCTGGACGGGGCACACCACCAACTATATTCTGGTGGCGGTGGAAGCGGAACGGGATCTCCACAATCAGATTCTGGACGTTGCCATCACCGGCTGGGAGCCCCATGGACTTCTGGGCCGCTTAAAAGCGGAATAAGAACACCGGCAGCGGGACAAAATCAGTCCTGCTGCCGGATTTTCATATTGATAGAGGGATTCAGCGCGCCCCTGTCCGCAGCTCCCAAAATGCAACGGCACTGGCGGCGGCAACATTCAGGGAATCCACCCCGTGGGACATGGGGATCATCACCGTGTAGTCGCAGCCGGAGATGGTTTCGGCGCACAGTCCGTCCCCTTCGGTGCCCAGGAAAATGGCAAGCTTTTCTTCGGATTTCAGCGCGGCATCGGTAATCGGGACGGCGCGGTGATCCAGGGCCATGGCGGCGGTGGAAAAGCCAAAATCCTTGAGGATGTGGAACGCATCCTGGGGCCAAGTGTGGATATCCGCCCCAAGATAGGCCCAGGGAACCTGAAATACCGTGCCCATACTCACTCGAACGGCCCGGCGGTGGAGCGGGTCGCAGCAGTTGGGGCTCAGCAGCACCGCATCCATGCCCAATGCGGCGGCGGAACGGAAGATAGCGCCCACGTTGGTGGGATCCACAATGCCCTCCAGCACGGCGATTCTCCGGGCATCCTTACAAATGGCGGCGGCATCCATGGGCGCGGGACGGCGCATGGCACAGAGAATACCTCGGGTCAATACAAACCCGGTGAGATCCGCCAGCAGCTCCCGATCTCCGGTGAACACGGGGATCTCGCCGCACCGGGGCAGCAGGGTGTCCGCAATGCTCGGGAGCTTTGACCGCTCCAGCAGCATGGACACGGGGGTATAGCCTGCGTCCAGCGCATGGGAAATAACCTTGGCGCTTTCGGCAATGAACAGCGCCTGGGACGGGTCGCGCTTGGAACGGAGCTGGGCCTCGGTCAGGCGAACGTAGGGGGAAAGCTCCTCCCGGGTGAAATCGGTGATCTCAATAATCTGTGCCATGGGATTCTCCTTTGCTTTATCTTAATGGATGCCCAGCAGACCGTCAAAGGCCTGGGCAACGCCGTCCTCCAGATAGTGACCGGTGACGGCGTCGGCGGCAGCCAGGCAGGCGGGGCTTCCGTTGGCCACGGCAATGCCCATTCCGGCCCATTTCAGCATATCGGCGTCGTTGTCCGCATTGCCAAAGGCGCAGACGGCTTCCCGGGGAATACCCAGATGCGCTGTCAGAAAAGCAAGGCCCCGATGTTTTCCACAGGCTTCGTTGGAAATCTCAATGAGATGGGGCACGGAGCTGGTGATGTACACCCCGGAAAGGGACGTTAGCCGCTGCATCATGGTTTCCTTTACCTGTAGATCGCCCACCACGATGTCCAGACTATCCAGCCGGGTTTCATGCTCCAAAAGAAACGCGGCAATATCCGGCACAGGACGGCGGGTGGACTGGACATAAGCGACGGAGTTTTCTCCGCAGAGATAGACGGCAGGGTGATTGACATAATCCGCTTGCGCATAGGCGCAGCCATCCACAAAGCCCTCATAGGTCAGGAATTCCCCCTGACCGAGCCGGAGTACGTCCCGGGCGGTTTCGGCGGGGAGAAAATGCTGCACGAGTATGCGTTGGGCGGCAAGGTCATAGACCATAGCGCCGTTGCTACAGATGGCATAGCGAATCCCGGGGAAACGGGTCATCTCCCGGGGCAATGTGTCAAGAGACCGCCCGGATGCAATGACGATTTGGGTGCCCATGGAAATGGCAGCCTCCAGCGCGGCACGATTGCCGGGAGAAAGGTGGGACTGCCGGTCCAATGTGGTCTCGTCCAGGTCCAGGGCAATGAGCTTGGGAGTCACGGGGCTCACCATAGCATCAGCTTTTCTGCTTGGGCCTGAAGCTCAGCGCGGAAATCGGGATGGGCCACGGCGATGAGGTTCCGCACCTTCTGCCGGACGCTTCTGCCCCGCAAGGGAGCAATGCCGTATTCCGTGACCACGTAGTCCAGCTCGTTGCGGCTGAGGGTGACGATGCTGCCGGGCTCCAGCTGGGCAGTGATGGTGGAGACGGTGCCGCCGTGCTTGGTGGAGGCGGTGGCAATGATATTCCGTCCGCCCTTGGAGTGGGTTGCGCCCACGGCCATGTCGGACTGGCCGCCGGAGCCGGAATACTGCCGGGAGCCGATGGACTCCGAGCACACCTGACCGGTGAGATCCACGGACAGGCAGGCGTTGATGGACACGAAATTGTCATTCTGAGCAACAATCTGCGGATTGTTGACGGTTTCGCCCCGGAGCATCCGAACGCCGGGGTTCTCCTCCAGCAGATCATAGAGCGCCTGGGTGCCATATGCGAAGGTGCCGACGATTTTTCCGGGCATAAAGTTCTTCTTTCTGCCGGTGATGACCCCTTGCTTCACCAGCTCCACCATGGAATTGGTAATCATCTCGGAATGAACGCCCAGGTCGTGCTTGTCCTTGAGCGCCAGCGCGGCTGCATCGGGAATGCCGCCGATGCCCAGCTGAATGCAGTCACCGTCATTTACCAGGGAAGCTACGTAATTACCGATGGTCATTTCCAGCTCGTTGGGGGTGCTGACGGGCAGGTAGGGCAGCGGAGTTTCGGCCTCCACGATCATGTCAACATCCCGGATATGGACCTCGGTGTCGCCGTAGATCCGGGGCAGATTGGGGTTCACCTGGAGAATCACCCGATCTGCAGCCTCCAGAAACGTCTTTTCGTGGATCAGACACAGGGGGATCATAAAATAGCCGTGGCGATCCATGGGGGTGGCGGCGGCAATAAAGACATTGCAGCCGTTGACCTCAATCCATCGGCTGGCCCCATTGTGGAGGTCACCGGGATAATAGCTGAGAAGGCCCTGCTCCCGGCCCTTGCGGGTGGCACCCATCAGGAACGTGATGTCCATATCAAAGGTATTCTGATAGATAGGGTCGGAGAGAAAACGATGGGGCGAGAAGCACATGGGCGCAAACATCCGGAAGTGCTTTCCGCTGCTGCGGAGATGGTCGATGGCATCGAAGAAAGCCGTGGGCTCGTTGGCACACTGGGAGGTGCCGATGACGTCGCCGTCCTTCAGGGAGTCCAGGGCTTCTTCTATGGTGACTTTTTTAGACTGATATTCCGCTTCGTAGAGATTCATGGGGTGTATGCCTCCGTTTGCATTTGTTTCAAAGATGAAACGAGATGATTGTAACAATGGCTGAATTTCATAAAAACCATCAAAAAAGCTGTTTTTATGAAATTGCGCGGCAGAAGCCGCGCGAATAAACCGCAAAGCGGTTTATTCAGCAGACATTATTATAAAGAGAAGTGCCGGAAAAAGCAATGTTTTTGCGAAAAGCCTGCAAGCTCAGATTTTTCTGAGAAATGTGTTGACAAAGGAGCTCGGATGGTGTATCGTTAGCTTGCTAATTGTTAGCTAAGATACTGTCAGCATAAAAACAATCTGCGGCAGTCGCTTGGAAAGGAGCATTGCATCTATGAAATCAAGGGATGAGGAATGGGGACCAGGACCGGATTTCGGGCCGCCCCCGCCCCCCGGAAAAGAAATGCCCATTGAGGAGCAGACCCCGCCGGAAGACGAACCCATGAGCTTCCGGCTGATGCGGCGGATCGAATACACCGGCCGGATCCATCACATGGCCTTCCGTTCCATTTTGCGGGAGGACGGCCTTCCACCGGCTCAGGCCAGCGCATTGCGGTTTATCATCCGCTTCCCGGGCATGAGCCAGCGGGAACTGGCGGATCGGCTGCACATTCAGCGGGCCACCGTTACGGTGATGCTGCAAAAAATGGAGCGGACCGGTTATGTGGATCGCCGCCCGGACCCCATGGATCAGCGAATTTTCCGAATCTATCCTACGGAAATGGCGGTTCGGCAGGACGAGGAGGGCAAACGATCCATTGACGGATATTTTGCCGACGTATTCCGGGGCTTTTCGTCGGAGGAGCAGCGGGTGATGGACGATATGTTGTCCCGGTTGGGGGCCAACATTCGCGGGATTATTGAGGCTGCCCCCGATAGCCAGAGCAAGGAGTGAGCGCATTGAAAACATTTTTACGGTATATCAAGCCCTATTGGAAATGGGTGCTGCTGACGATTGTGTTTATCGCATTGCAGTCCCTTTCCGATCTGTACCTCCCGGCGCTGAATGCCAAGATTATTGATGACGGCGTTATGACCGGAGATGTGGGGAAAATCCTCACCTACGGCGTGCTGATGCTGATTGTGGCAATTCTGGTGGGACTGTGTACGCTGGGCACCACGTATTATTCCACCAAGGCTTCCCTGGCCTACGGCAGAGATATGCGGCTGGGGCTGTTTACCAAGGTGCAGTCCTTTTCCCAGTCCGATCTGGATCAGTTCGGCACTCCCTCACTGATTACCAGAACCACCAACGACGTCAACCAGATTCAGCAGATGATGCAGATGCTGCTGCGGACGATCATTACAACGCCCATTCTGCTGCTGGGCGGCATTGTCATGTGCCTCCGGCAGGACGTAAAGCTGTCGGCGATTCTGCTGTTTGTGGTACCGGTGATTACGGTGATGGTGGTGGTGACCACGAAAAAGTCCCATCCTTGGTTCAAAAAGCAGCAGACCCAGGTGGATGTGCTCAACCAGGTGCTCCGTGAAAAGCTCTCGGGCATTCGCGTGATTCGCGCATTTGTGCGCACGGACTATGAGGAAAAGCGCTACGACAGCGAAAATGAAAAAATGCTGAAAATCGCGGTGCACGCCCATAAGCTCATGACGGCGATGATGCCCATGGTGACGCTGGTGATGAACATCGCAACCCTGGCGGCCTATTATCTGGGCGCAATTCGGATTGACAATGGCGGCATGGGCATTGGCTCCATGAATGCGTTTGTCACCTATCTCACGCAGATTTTGATGAGCGTGATGATGTCGTCCATGATGATGAACATGATCCCCCGGGCCATGACCTCCATTGGCCGGATCAACGAGGTGCTGGAGTATGAGCCTACGGTGCAGGATTTGAATGCATCGGAGGAAAAGCAGCTGGGGAAGTTCCAGGGACTGGAGTTCCGGGATGTATCCTTCTGCTATCCCGGCGCGGATCGTCCGGTGCTGGAGCATGTGAGCTTTGTAACCCGGCCCGGTGAAACCACGGCAATTATCGGCTCTACGGGTTCCGGCAAATCCACGCTGATCAATCTGCTGCCCCGTATTTATGACGTGACCGAGGGCCAGGTGCTCATGAACGGCATTGATGTGCGGGAAGTGAGTCAGGCCGAGCTGCGGAGCCATTTGGGCGTGGTACCCCAGAAGGCACTGCTGTTTGACGGTACCGTGGCATCCAACCTTCGTTATGGAAAAGAAGACGCCACCGAGGAGGAGATGTGGCACGCGCTGGAGGTGGCCCAGGGCAAGGACTTCGTATCCGGCATGCCCCAGGGATTGGAATCCTCCATTTCCCAGGGCGGCGCCAACGTATCCGGCGGTCAGCGGCAGCGGCTTGCCATTGCCCGGGCGATTATCCGGAAGCCCGATGTGTATATTTTCGACGACAGCTTCTCGGCCCTGGACTTTAAGACCGACGCAAAGCTCCGTCAGGCGTTGAGCCACGAAACGAAGGAAGCGGCGGTGCTGATCGTTGCCCAGCGTGTTACCACGGTATTGGGCGCAGACCGGATCATCGTCCTGGACGAGGGTAAGGTGGCAGGCATCGGCACCCATAAGGAGCTGATGGAATCCTGCCAGGTATATAAGGAAATCGTATTTAGCCAGCTGAGTGCAGAGGAGGTGGCGTAAATGGCAAACGAAGATGTCGAGAAGGAAAAGCGAGAACTGGAGCTTCAACGCCAGAAGCGCTTCTCCGGCGGCCCCGGCAGCCGGTTTATCTCCGGCGGTGAGCAGGCCAGCGACTTTAAGGGCACCATGTCCCGGCTGCTGCAGCTGCTAAAGCCGCAGCTTCCCTTGATTCTTTTGACGTTTGTGATGACCATTGCCTATACCGTGGCCAGCACCTATGCCCCCAATAAGCTGGCGGACATGGTGGATATCATCACCGACGGTATTCGCGCCAAAAACACCGGCGGAGGAATTGACTTCGGCGCGCTACGTCATGCGGCGCTGATCGTGGGGCTATTATATGCCCTGACGGTGGTATGCAACCTGATTCAGCAGTTTATCATGATCGACGTATCGCAGAATCTGGTCTACGATATGCGCAAGGCCATTGATATCAAGCTGAAAAAGCTGCCCATCAAGTATTTCGACTCCCATTCCCGGGGCGATATCCTCTCCCGGGTGTCCAACGACGTGGAGAATATCTCCATGACCCTGCAAATGAGCCTGACCCAGATCATCTCCGCGATTATTACGCTGGTCAGCGTGCTGTTCTTTATGTTCTATCGGAACTGGCTGCTGACGCTGATCTCGCTGGTAACGGTGGTGCTGTGCTTCCTGATGACCAAGGTGATTGCATCTCGGGCCAAGGGCTATTTCACCACCCAGTGGGCTTCCACCGGTAATCTCAACGGTCAGATCGAGGAAATGTACACCGGCCACACCGTGGTAAAGCTTTTTGGCCGGCAGCAGGCCGCCATGGAGGCCTTTGAGAAGGAGAACGAGGTGCTGTTCCAGTCCTCCTTCAAGGCGGCGTTTATCTCCGGCGTAATTCAGCCGGCCATGATGGTTATCAACAATCTGAACTATGTGGCCGTGTGTATTTTGGGCGGCGTTTGGATTGTCGGCGGCGGGCCTTTGGGGATGATCGTCACCCTGGGCGATGTAACCGCGATCATCGCCTACTCCAAGCAGCTGATGATGCCCATCACCCAGACGGCCTCCATTGCCTCTACCATTCAGTCCACCATTGCCTCTGCGGAGCGGGTGTTCGAACTGCTGGACGAGGAGGAAGCAGTGCCGGATCTGGAGCCCATTGAGCATCTGGAGGATCCCAAGGTGGTGTCCTTCGAGCACGTGAGCTTCAGCTATAAGCCGGACACCAAGCTTATTGAAGACCTGAATCTCACGGTTCGTCCCGGCGAAAAGGTCGCCATTGTCGGCCCCACCGGCGCGGGCAAGACCACGCTGGTGAACCTGCTGATGCGGTTCTATGAGGTGGACGGCGGACGGATCGCCATTGACGGCAAGGACATCCGCTCCATCCCCAGAGAGGAGCTGCGGAGTAAAATCGGCATGGTGCTCCAGGATGTATGGCTGTTCAGCGGCACCATCCGGGACAATATCGCCTACGGCTATAACGTGCTCAAAGGCAAGGAGGCCACGGAGGAAGAAATCGTGGCGGCGGCAAAGATGGCCTATGTGGATCACTTTGTAAAGACTCTGCCCCACGGCTATGACACCGTAATCAACGACGATGCCACGAACATTTCTCAGGGCCAGAAGCAGCTGATGACCATTGCCCGGGCGTTCCTGTCCGATCCCAGCATTCTGATTCTGGACGAGGCCACGTCTTCTGTCGATACCCGTACCGAGGTGCTGATCCAGAAAGCCATGCAGAAGCTTATGGAGGGCCGCACCAGCTTTGTCATTGCCCACCGGCTTTCGACGATCCGGGATGCGGACCTGATTCTGGTGATGAACCACGGTACCATCATCGAGCAGGGCACCCACCAGCAGCTGCTGGACAAAAAGGGCTTCTACTACGACCTGTACAATTCCCAGTTCATCGGCGCAACCGTGGAGGACGAATCCGCACAGCAGCAGGACAGCGGCTTCTCCGGCGGTTTTCCGGGCGGTTTCTCCGGCGGAGGGTTTCCCGGCGGCGGATTCCCAGGCAAAAAAGGAAAAAAGGGCAAGCATAAGGGCAAATTCCCGGAGGGTGAATTCCCCGAAGGTGAGCTTCCAGAGGGCTTCCCGGCACCCGGTGAGTTCCCCGAAGGCTTCCCCGTTCCCGAAGGAATGCAGGAGGAAACCGAGGTATGAGGCGTGTGGTGATTACCGGCGGCTCCCGGGGCATCGGGGCTGCAACCGTTCGAAGGTTCACGGCAGCCGGAGATCAGGTGTATTTTCTGTATGAAAAGAGTACGGAGCTGGCCCGGCAGCTGGAGCAGGAAACCGGCGCAGTGGGCATTCCGTGCGATATCTCTCAGGAAGACGCGGTAAATCGGGCGTTCCAGCAGATCGGCCCGGTGGATGTGCTGGTGAACAACGCAGGCATTGTGGACTATAACCCCATCAACTGGGTGTCCGCCGAGACGTTCCGCCGGGTAATGGATGTGAACGTCACGGGAATGTTCCTGTGCTGCAAGGCGGCCTTGTCCGGAATGCTGCAACAGCAGAAGGGGGCGATCGTCAATGTGTCCTCCATGTGGGGGCGGGTTGGCAGCTCCTGCGAGGTGGCCTATTCCACCTCCAAGGCGGCGGTGATCGGCATGACCAAGGCGCTGGCGAAGGAGCTGGGGCCCTCGGGGATCCGAGTCAATGCCGTTGCCCCCGGGGTGATCCAGACGGATATGGTGAAAAACGTCGCTCCCGAGGTCATGGAGGGACTGCGGCAGGAAACGCCCCTGGAGCAGCTGGGTAAGCCGGAACAGGTGGCGGATGCCATTTGGTACCTAGCGTCGGAGCAGGCGAGCTTTGTTACGGGAACTCTGCTGGATGTCAACGGCGGATTTGTTATGTAAACTAAAAAAGATAGCACTGGACGGCATAGCGCACTGCTATGCCGTCCATTTTTGTATTTTGATCAGGAGAGATGTGCAGAAACCCAGGAGATAAGATCGGAGAAGACTTCGTCCTTGTTGGTTTCGTTGTGCATTTCGTGGCGGCCGCCGGGATAGAGCTTCAGGGTGACGTCCTCCAGCTGGGCCTGTTGCAGCATGGCATACACGGCCTGAACGCCCTTGCCGTAGTTGCCCACCGGGTCGCAGTCTCCGGAGTAGATCAGAATGGGTAGAGACTTTTGCAGCCGTCCGGCCCAGTCGGTGGTGTTGACGTGGGTGTAGGCGGTGAGCATATCCCGATAGGCCGAGACGGTAAAGGAGAAATTACACTTGCTGTCGGCGGCGTATTTCTCCCAGACCTCCGGATCCCGGCTGAGCCAGGCGTTGCCGGAGGTGGCGTTGGGGATTTTCTTGCAGTAGGAGCCCATGCTGCACTTGACCATGAAGTTCGAGACGTATTTGGGGCCCTTGACCTTGGCTAGGAACCCGGCCAGCCTTCGGCCAAAGGGCATCAGAGGGCTGGGGCCGCCGGTGCCGCTGATGATGAGGCCGTCGATGGTCTCCGGGTGCAGTTCGGCGTACCACCGGGCGTAAAAGCTGCCCATGCTGTGGCCCAAGAGGAAATAGGGAACGCCGGGGAATTTCTCGTGCCCCAGGGCGTTCATGGTGTAGAGATCCTTGAGGATGAACTGATAGCCGTTTTTCTCGGCCATAAAGCCGTAGTTTTCCGGGGCGCTGGTGTCGCCATGGCCCAGATGGTCGTTGCCGCAGATGGCGATGCCGGCCTGACAGAGTACCTCGAACATCGGCTCGTACCGGCAGACGTATTCGCACATCCCGTGGCTCAGCTGGATCACCGCGCGGATGGGCTGGGTGGGGGTGTAAAAGTAACCGGCGGTCTGTGATGTGCCGTCGGCGGACGGAAAATGAATGGATTCCTTCTGAAATGCGGGCATGGCGATCCCTCCGTGAATGGTTTGATGCATTCAGTATACACCGTTTTGGGCGGAAGAACAATGGGAAGGGAGAAAATTTCACAGTGGAGGGTGTTGTCCTGAAATTTGGACAGGGAGTGTGGTAGGGTGGAGATAGAAATACACCGGCGGGAAGCCGGTGCAATCTAGATAAAATATATTTTTCAATCCACATTCCGGGCGGAATGACATATAGATTATATCATATTTTAGGCGGCGTGCATAGGCTAAATTTTTGAGAAAAGAAACAGAGAAAACACTAAAAAGTATTGACCAAAATTATTTGGTTGGTTATTATAGGAAATACAAAAGAATAATCTATATAAAATATATGAACATAAAAGAAAGCGGGGAATGAGAAATGGAATTCTACGCTCACATCGACAAAAGCGAAAACAGCATTCGCTGCCAAACAGTAGCGGAGCATTGCCGAAATACGGCCCAGTATGCCTCAGACTGTCTCAAACCCATTGGACTGGAATCAGTGGGCTATTTAAGCGGGCTATTACATGACCTCGGCAAAGCTAGCTGGAGGGTCTCCCGGTATCTTACGGAAGGAATCGGGACGCGTGGCTCAGTAATTCACAGCTTCCAGGGCTGCCGGATGCTGCTGGAGCATTTTCATCATAGCAAAGCAACGGAGTATTCCGATATCACCAGCGAGCTGATTGCCTATGCGGTGGGCGCGCACCATGGGTTGTTTGACTGCATCGACCTGGATGGGAATTCCGGCCTACAGCATCGCATGACCGACGAAGGCACCAGCTACCGGGAGACGGTGGAAAACTTCACTTCCCGATGTGCGGACTGGCCGGAAATTGAGGCCCGGTTCCGGGAGGCAAATGCAGCGTTGGAGCCGATTTATCAGCGGCTGAATGAATCCGGCAACGGCGATGAAAAGCTGTTTTACATAGGCCTCCTGGAGCGGATGATCCTGTCCGCGGTAATCGAGGGAGACCGGCGGGATACGGCGGAGTTTATGGATCACGTCATCTTTCCGGATCGGCCTAAGGAGATGCGGCCATTTTGGCGGAAGTATCTGGTCTACATGGAAGATCGGCTAAAGGAATTTGGCTACACGGACGAGATTTCCCGGGCGCGGCAGTCCATTTCCGATCAGTGCAGAGCATTTGCCAATGAGCCAGGGGGTATTTACCGGCTGAGTGTGCCCACGGGTTCCGGTAAAACCCTGAGCTCTTTGCGGTTTGCGCTGGCCCATGCGGAGAAGTGGGGGAAACAGCGGATCATTTTCACCGCGCCGCTGCTGACCATTTTGGATCAGAACGCCAAGGAAATTCGCAAGTATATCGGGGATGACAGCGTGATTCTGGAGCACCATTCCAATGTGGTGCGCAGTGAGAATACCGGCGATCAGCTGGATCCCAAGGAGCTTTTGGAGGAGAATTGGGGCGCGCCGGTGGTGATCACCTCCATGGTGCAGCTGCTGAACACCATGTTTTCCGGGAGAAGCGGCTGCATTCGGCGGTTCCAGACGTTGTGCGACAGTGTGATCATCATTGACGAGGTGCAAGCGGTGCCCAATTATATGCTGTCGCTGTTCAATTTGGCAGTGAATTTCCTGAGTCGATTCTGCCGGGTGACCTTTGTGCTCTGTTCAGCCACCCAGCCCTGCTTTGACCGGGCGGAACATCCGCTGGACCATGGCGGCGGACGGGCCATGGTTCCCTACCAGCCGGAGCTGTGGCAGACGTTCCGGCGCACCCGTATGGTGGATGCAGGGAAACTGGGGTTGGAGGAGATTCCGGACTTTTTGATGGAGAAGCTGGATGATGTCCGCAATCTGCTGGTTGTATGCAATACAAAGAAGCAGGCGGCATATTTGTTCCGACGGATGAACAATGGAACGGCAAAATGCTTCCACCTGTCTGCGGGAATGTGCATGGCCCATCGAAAGAAGGCACTGGAGCAGGTGGAGTGCGCCCTGGAGGAAAGCAAAAAGGGCGGGCCCAAGGTGATCCTGGTATCCACGCAGGTGATTGAAGCGGGAGTGGATATCTCCTTTGAATGCGCGGTTCGGCTGCTTGCGGGACTGGACAGTGCGGTGCAGACAGCTGGGCGGTGCAATCGAAACGGAGAATGCGGGAAGATCATGACGATGTACCTGATTCATTGCGAGGACGAGAGCTTGGGAAGCCTGCGGGAAATTCAAGATGCCCAAACGGCGGCAGTAGCCCTGTTGACGGCTTATCGGAGAACGCCGGAGAAATATCATGATGATTTGGCGTCCGATGCGGCAGTCCGGGATTATTATTTGGCGCTGTATCGGGACATGGATCACGGCTATCAGGATTTTACTGTTGGCAAGGATACCCTGTTTTCACTGCTGTCGGGCAATACACAGTATCGGGCGCTTGCCGGACAGGCCGGAAACCGCTTTTTCCTCAAGCAGGCATTCCGGACGGCGGGGTGGCTGTTCCAGGTGTTCGACGAGGATACCCAGGACGTGGTGGTGCCCTATGGTGAGGGGAAGAAGCTGATTTTGGAGCTCAGTGGAATGGGCGACGACCCTACCGTGGAGGAGCTGCGCAAATGGGTCGAGCGGGCAAAGTCGTATACCGTTGCTCTGTACCAAGAGGATATCGAGAAAGCCTGCCTATATACGCGGCACGGCATCACAGTTCTGACGGACGGATTTTATGATGAAAATACCGGCGTTACGCTGGAAGGCGGAACTATGCCATTTTTGGAGGTGCAGCAATGAAAAACACCAAGTATCCCAATATTGTAGAGTTCCAGGTGACGGGGGATTATGGGCTGTTTTCCGATCCGATTATGAGAATCGGCGGAGAAAAGTGCAGCTACCAGGTGCCCACCTATGAGGCGCTCAAGGGGATTCTATCATCCATATACTGGAAACCGACGCTGATTTGGGTGATCGACCAGGTGCGGGTGATGAACCAAATCCAGACGGAGGTAAAGGGCGTCCGGCCAATCAAATACAGCGAGAGCGGCAACGACCTGGCGTACTATACCTATCTGAAAAACTGCGGCTATCAGGTTCGGGCGCACTTTGAGTGGAATGAAAATCGTCCCGAGCTGGCCGGAGACCGAAACGAGAACAAGCACCATGAGATTGCCAAGCGGATGATCCGAAAGGGTGGACGGCGGGACATCTTCCTGGGTACCCGGGAGTGTCAGGGCTATGTGGAGCCATGCACGTTCAGTGAAGGCCCGGGGGCATATGATGACTGCACGGAGCTGTCCTTTGGACTGATGTATCACGGAATTACCTATGCCGATGAGGCGTATGCGGAGGGAAACCGGGGGAAAATGACGGCGCGGTTTTGGTATCCGGTGATGCGGCAAGGAATCATCACCTTTGCCCGGCCGGAGGAATGCCCCTACCAGAAGACCCTGCGGGAGATGGAGATAAAGCCCTTTGGCCGGGAGCATCATAACTTTGTAGGCCTTGGGGAATTTGAGGAGGCGACGGCATGGGACTGATACAGAAGGCACTGGAGACGTATCAGCAGCACGCCGACAGAGTGGGCATATATTATGAGGGGAAAACCGTGCTGGCCCCGGTGTCCCATGCGGCAAAGCTGACGCGAATTGAGGTCACCATTCAGGAGGATGGAAAATTTCTTGATGCGTCCGTATCGGAGCAAAAGGTTCTAATCCCCGTTACCATGGAGTCTGCGGGAAGAACGTCCAAAAAGGCGGCGACTATCCCCCACCCGCTCAGCGATAAACTGAGCTATTACATCCAGCAGAAGGAACTGGTGATGCAGCAGCTAAAGCGCTGGGCGGACTCCCCCTATGGGCACCCGAAAATTGATGCGATCCTTGCCTATCTGGAACGGGAAACGCTGGTGGAGGATCTGCTTCGCTGCGGATGCGTCAAAATGGGAAAAAAAGGCCTGAGCCATACGGACTGGGTGGTGCGATGGCGCGTACACGGGGCGGGTAAAGAAAGCGCCTGCTGGAAGGATCAAAGCCTGCTTCGGGCATTTGCACAGTATTATCAATCCACGCTGACGGATGCGGCTACAGACTTGTGTATGATTACCGGGGAGACGGACGTGATTGCGGAGATGCACCCCAAGGGGATCCTAGTGCAGCAGGCCAACGCAAAGCTCATTTCCTCCAATGATAAGACCAACTTTACTTACCGTGGCCGCTTTACCACGGAACGGGAGGCGGTTACCGTTGGCTATCAGGCCTCGCAAAAGGCGCACAATGCACTGACATGGCTGGCGACAGAGCAGGGCGTGGTCTGGGGCGACAGAACATTTTTGTGCTGGAATCCCAAGGGAATTACGGTGCCATCCCCGACTATGGGACTCCTTGGCCCGGACGAACCGACGGTGCAGCCCAGCGACTATCAGAGACAGCTGAAAAAGACGCTGGAAGGGTACCGGACAAAGCTGCCGGAGCAGGAGGACGTCATCATTGCGGTGTTTGATGCTGCGACTTCGGGAAGACTGGCTGTTACCTATTACAATGAGCTCAGAGGCTCCGATTTCCTCCAGCGGCTCTACCGTTGGGATCGGCAGTGCTGCTGGTACAACTGGAACTCTGGCGTCCAGTCTCCTCTGCTGCACCAAATTGTGAACTGCGCCTATGGTTCCCAGCGGGAAGAAAAAAAGAAAAAGGGAGAAAAGGGCGTTACGCTGGAGACCGACGATAAGCTGATGCGGCAGCAGGTGCAGAAGCTTTTGGCCTGCCGAGTGGATCAGGTGGCGGTGCCCAGAGAACTGGTGGACATGCTGGTGAATCGGGCCTCTATGCCCCAGGCTTTCGAAGAAAAGATTTGGAAGGAGATTTTGTTTACGGCCTGTGCAATGGTCAATCTAAAAATACAAGAAACGGGAGGAGAAAACGCAATGAGCTGGACATTGGACACGAAGGACAGAGATTTTCAGTATGGGCGGCTGCTGGCGGTCTATGAAAAGGTGGAGCGGGACACCTATGACAAGGGCGAGACCCGTGAGCCCAATGCCATGCGGCTGATGACAACGTATCGGAAGCGCCCCTATGAGACAATGGCAATTCTGGAGGAACAGCTGGTGCGGGCATATTTCCCCAAGCTGTCACCCCAGCTGAGAGCAAACTATAAAAAGTGCATTGGCGAGATTATGCGGTGCCTGACGGAATGTGAGGGCTATGAGGGGAAACGGATGAATGAGACCCTGAAGCCAAACTATCTGCTTGGCTACTATTTGCAGAGAAATGAACTGTATAAAAAGAAAACTCAAGAGGAGGAACAGAAATGAGCATCTTGAAGAACAAAATTGACTTTGTCGCGCTGGTATCTGTGACCATGGCGAACGGCAACGGGGATCCTCTGAACGGAAACCGCCCCCGGGCGGATTATGCGGGCTATGGGGAAATCTCGGATGTCTGCATCAAACGGAAAATTCGGAATCGGATGCAGGATATGGGCTACCCCATTTTCGTGCAGTCGGCGGACCGCAGCGAGGACGGCATGAACAGCCTAAAAGAACGGGCGGATGCGGCCATGAAGGGAGTAAAGGGCAACGAGGAATATGCCAGGAAGGCCTGCGAGACCTGGATGGACGTTCGAACCTTTGGCCAGGTGTTTGCCTACGGCGGAAATAAGCAGGAGGATGGAAAGAAGAAAAAGGGTGACGGCGTTTCCGTGGGGGTGCGCGGGCCAGTGTCCATCCATCAGGCAGTGAGTGTATCCCCGGTGGAAATCGAGTCCATGCAGATCACGAAGAGTGTCAACGGCGAGGTGGAGCTGAACGAGGACGGCACGGAGAAGAACACGAAAAAGTCCTCGGATACCATGGGTATGAAGCACTTTGTGCGGTTCGGCCTCTACCAGATCAAGGGCTCTGTCAACGTCCAGCTGGCGGAGAAGACGGGCTTCACCCAGGAAGATGCTGCGGTGCTCAAGGAATGCCTGCGAACGCTGTTTGTCAATGACGTGTCCTCTGCCCGCCCGGACGGTTCCATGGAGGTGGTCAAGGTGTTCTGGTGGGAGCATAATTGCAAGGATGGGCAGTATTCCACTGCGAAGGTACATCGTGCGGTGCATGTGGTGCCCAAGTCGGAGGAAAAACTGCCGGAATCGGTGGAGGATTACACGATTATGGTGGATGAGCTTCCGGGACTTGCCATGGAGGAAATTGTTGGTGTATAATAAGAATGAATCGTAAGCGGGAGCAAGGTTTGAGGTCATAATTTCGCGAAGGGGAAGTGATCACGGATTCCCTGGACGGTTCGCACCGAATTTTTGCACAATCAGGACCGCAATCAGGCGGATTTTTGCTGACGGAATGTAGGAACCTGAGAATTCGTGTGCAGGTTTTGTGCAAATGCATTTATGCGCAGAAGAAATTTGGGGCATAAATGCTGTCTCACCCCGCATGGGGTGAGTGGATTGAAATTGATCCCAATGTTAATTTTTGTCAGTGTGTGCCAGTCTCACCCCGCATGGGGTGAGTGGATTGAAATGGGCCAATTTGATTTTGACTTCGCAGCGATCCGTCTCACCCCGCATGGGATGAGTGGATTGAAATTCGGCAGCGCTCC
>OLSL01001972.1_pt1 | contig 17539 bp, 15 predicted proteins | sample 1672511 | NCBI WGS metagenome assembly OLSL01 (sample SAMEA3136694, study PRJEB25190) | human gut metagenome | biome: human gut; feature: human-associated habitat; material: faeces | place: Austria | collected 2013
GGCGACACCGACAAACACGCCGGTGCCAACGGCGACACCGACGAATACGCCGGTGCCAACGGTAACGCCGACGAACACGCCAGTGCCGACGAACACACCGGTACCAACGGCAATGCCAACAAACACGCCAGTGCCAACGGCGACGCCGACAAATGCGCCGGTGCCAACGGCGACGCCGACAAACATGCCGGTGCCAACGGCGACGCCGACAAACACGCCAGTGCCAACGGCAACGCCAATGAACACACCGGTGCCAACAGCAACGCCAACGAATACGCCGGTGCCAACAAACACGCCAGTACCAACGGCAACGCCGACGAACACGCCAGTGCCGACGAATACGCCAATGCCAACGGCAACGCCAACGAATACGCCAGTGCCGACGAACACGCCGGTGCCAACAGCAACGCCGACAAACACACCTGCGCCGACTGGATATAAAGTGGGCACAACAATGAAACATCCAGCGACAAACGGATATTATAAAGTTACCGCCACAGACACGGTAGAATATATAAAACCGATAAAGAAAAAGGTAAGCACTGTCACAATTCCAGACAGCGTAAACCTGAAGGGCGCGAATTACAAAGTAACCTCAATAGCCGCCAAAGCATTCAAGAGCAATAAATACCTGAAAAAGGCTATCATAGGAAACAATGTAATCCAGATTAAAAGCTATGCCTTTTATAAGTGCACGAAACTCTCTTACGTACAAATCGGCGGCTCAGTAAAAGCTATCGGAAAACAAAGCTTTTATGGTTGCAAGAAGTTAAACGAAATGAGAATCTACACCTCCCGCCTGAAAGCCAAATACGTAGGCTCCAATGCCTTCAAAGGCACTCCATCCAGGATGAAAATCTACGTCCCCAGGAAAAAGGCAAAGAGCTACAAAACGGTTTTTGTAAAACGAGGCATAAGCAAAAAGATTGTAATAAAGAAGATGTAATATTTGTTTGCGTTATGGGGAGGTCTTGTATGAAATACCGAAGCAAAAACGGTTTTACACTAGCGGAACTATTGATTGTAGTTGCAATTATTGCGGTATTGGTTGCTGTTTCAATCCCGATTTTTAATGGACAGCTGGAAAAAGCACGCAGGGCAGTGGATATGCAAAATGCGCGAATTATTAAGTCGGCATTGACGAATGCATATAATGAAGGACGAATGGATATTCCAAAGAAAGCTGTAGGACAAGAAAATTCAGGCTGTGGTGTCTGGGTTGTGATATGTCGTAGCACAAGTGAACTGCCAGACGCATATACTTCAGATATGTTAAATGGAAAAAGTATCTATTGTGGAGCAAATTCCGGAGTTACAGTAAACGGTGTAAAAAGCAATAATTGGAAGTCGTATAATACTGGTGTTGAAGCCGTATTAAAGGAGGCCGGTTTAAATTGTGATACTCTGAAAATTAAAAGCAGAAACGATAAGGAGAAAGGCTGGGATTGGATTGTTATAGAAGTCGGGTTTGCAAAGGAGCAGTTTTACTCACGTATTTATAGTGGCTTTAAAGGGGATAAATCGGGTATGGAAGTTGTAGAAGCTGGATCTTCAAACATCGAAAAAGCAATAGGCGGATCAAATTAATGTAACAAGAGAATATATAAGGGACTGTAATAGATGCGTGCTGCGTATGAAGTGACATTCATCTGTTATAGTCCCTTTTCTCTTGACATTTTTCCACGTAATGTGCAAAATAAACCTATAAAGTTCAAACAATTTCAGGAGAAATTATATCATGAGACAGGAGTTTTTACACTTAAAGGCACCGGAAAACTGGAGTTAGAAGACACTTTCCGGCCAGGATGCCCTACGCAGCAGTAACCCATTCTGCATAAAAACAACCTTCTAAAATGGGGACTGTCTGAATGTCGAAGATTACCAGATTTCCATAAGAAATGGAACAATTTGTACTGACAGAACAAGAGTATTATAAAAATATGAATTAAAAAGAAAGTTGTGAAACAAAATGAAACGAATTGATTTTGAAAATGGCACGGTAACCAGAAACATTTTCAGCGCTGCAATCCCCATGCTGGTGGCGCAGATACTCAGTCTTTTATATAATATTGTAGACAGAATCTATATAGCCAGAATCCCTGAAGTGGGAACTACGGCGCTTGGCGCAGTCGGCTTATGTTTCCCGCTAATCGTGATTATCACTGCCTTCGCCAATCTGTTCGGCAGTGGTGGCGCGCCTGTTTTTTCCATAAACAGGGGAAAGAAAGACAACCAGAAAGCGCAGGAGGTGATGAATACTTCCTTTACTATGGTGTGCGGAAGCGGGATCATTCTGATGATAACAGGTATGCTTTTTGCAAGACCTCTGCTGGTACTTTTTGGAGCATCTGAGGATGCTTTGGTTTATGCATATCCCTACATGATGATCTACCTGATCGGAACGGTTCCATCTATGATCGCCACAGGAATGAACCCATTTATCAATGCACAGGGATACGCGACAACTGGCATGCTTTCTGTAGCAATTGGTGCAGTCGCCAATCTGATCCTGGATCCATTATTCATTTTTGTGCTTGGTTTCGGAATCAAAGGAGCTGCCATTGCGACTGTTCTTTCCCAGTTCCTATCAGCTGCTTATGTACTACTTTTTCTTGAAAAAAGAGCGGAAATGAAAGCTCGGCTTTTGAAAAAAACAGAGCTGAAAAGCTGCAAAGAGAATGCAAAAAACATTGTCAGTCTTGGTACTGCAGGCTTCATTATGCAGCTGACAAACAGCCTGGTAACCATCTGCTGCAACAATGTTCTGGGGGTTACCGGAGGGGATGTTTACATATCTGTTATGACTATCATATCCAGTGTCCGTCAGATGGTAGAGACGCCGATTTATGCTATAAATGAAGGAACATCACCTATCCTGAGCTACAATTATGGGGCAAAAAGACCGAAGCTTGTCCGCAAGGCAATGGTCACTCTGGCAGTAATGGTTCTGGTTTATACAGCAGTAATGTGGAACGTGATTATCTTTGTTCCGGATTATCTGATTGCCATTTTCAGCTCCGATAAGCTCTTGATAAAGGATGCAGTTCCGGCACTGAAAACCTACTTTGCAGCCTTTATTTTTATGGATCTGCAGTACATTGGACAGACTGTTTTCAAGTCTTTAAATAAGAAAAAACAGGCCATTTTCTTCTCGCTTTTGAGAAAAGTTTTTATTGTAGTTCCGTTGACATACCTGCTTCCCTACGTGTTTAAAATGGGAACTCACGGAGTATTCCTGGCAGAGCCGGTATCTAATGTAATTGGCGGAAGCCTTTGTTTCGTTACAATGCTGCTGACTATATTGCCGGAATTAAAGAGGCTGGAAAAGAAAAACGGAGAGGCAGACCGCCTCTCGGGGGACTTTAAAACGAGGTAAAAATATATGGAAAATACAATTATAATCGCAATTGTAAGTTTTCTCTGTATCCTGGCTCATGTCCCCACTCTGATCCTGCGAATTGTTCCGTTTCACGAAAAAATCTCAGATAAAGACAGGATCAGACTGACTGTAATCTATGCAATTGGTCTGGCTGTGGACTTCGGAATCTGCATGTGGGTGGGAAATTACCGGGAAATTGACGTGCCGTTTTATAAGATAAATCTGATTGCTTTCTGTATTGTAATGGCTGCTGTAAATATCTGGCTTGTCCCTGGATACACCAAGGTGCATTTGTTTGTATTTGGAATTGTGGCAGATATTGTCATGATTGCACTGTCAATCGGAGCTTATGTCAGTTCACTTTTGGGAATGCAGGGAAATGCGATTGGAATTGCAGAAACCAGCGCAATTGCAATTGTAGTGTATGCGCTTCTATATCCGCTGCTTAGCAGCCTGCTCCGTTATACAGTAACACCATTCCTTGAAATTGAATGCCAAAATTATTGGGAGACCTTATGGTTCATTCCTATTGCCATGTTTTTTTCCAGTATTTTTTCAGAAGGAGTGGATGTCTACACTACCACTTTTCCCCAAATGTTGAGTAAATGTCTGATCGGCGTCGCCACATTGCTGATTTGCTTTGCGGTGTCTTATGATCAGCAGCATTTTCTGAATGAAAAAGAACTGAACCGGCAGATCGATCAGCAGAAAGGCTACTATCATGCGCTCACGGAGCAGGTTCTGGCAGAACGTGAAGCACGCCATAATTTTCGTCATCAGGTAGCAGCTATTAAAGGTTTTCTTGATAAAAATGATATGGAGGGCTTGCGGGGATATTGTGATGATCTGGAACTGGAAGAGATGGGAAAAGTAACAATTCCATATACAGGAAACGCCGCGGCAGACGGCGTCCTTTATCATTACGGCTGTATTGCCAGGGCGAAAAATATCGAGTTTTCCGTATGCTGCTATCTGAAAGATATTGCTATTCCGGATACTGATTTTTGTACAATTCTGGGCAATGCCCTGGATAATGCGGTGACTGCCGCCGGTCAGTATGAGGGAAAACGCTTTATTGAAGTTGCTACGGAGAAGAAACACGACATGCTTCTGATTACGGTAGACAATTCTTTTGATGGAATATTATTCCAGGAAAATGGGAAAATTTACTCAAAAAAACGGCAAAACAAACAGGAAGGAATCGGCATTCTTTCCATGAAAAAACTTTGCGAAAAACATGGCGGAGCCAGTCGCTTCGAAGCGGTCGGCAACAGGTTCCAGGCCAGCTTTATATTGAAAAGTGAGGTTGAAGATTAAAAAATGGTTAAAGTTGATTTAATTACAGGCTTTCTTGGCTCAGGAAAAACGACTTTCATAAAGAAATATGCTGCATGGCTGATGAGTCAGGGGCAGAATATTGGAATTCTGGAGAATGATTTTGGTGCAGTGAATGTGGACATGATGCTGCTTCATGATCTGGAAGGTGAGAACTGCGAGCTGGAAATGGTTTCAGGTGGATGTGATGCGGACTGCCACAGAAGACGTTTCAAGACCAAGCTGATCGCAATGGGAATGTGCGGATATGACAGAGTTCTCATTGAGCCTTCCGGGATTTTTGATGTGGATGAGTTTTTCGATGCCCTTTATGAAGAGCCGTTGGATAAGTGGTATCAGATTGGAAATGTGATTACCATTCTGGATGCCAGACTGGAGGAGAAGCTGCAGCCACAGGCAGAGTATATTCTGGCTTCAGAGGCGGCTGATGCAGGTTGTATTGTTCTGAGCAAGAGCCAGGAGGCATCTGAGGAAGAGATTAGTGGAACTGTGAAACATCTGAATCGCGCACTGGAAAGCGTGAAATGCAAACGACGTTTTACGGAAAATGAGATACTGAATAAGAATTGGGAAAAGTTTACAGATGAGGATTTTCAGAGGATTTTCAACAGCGGGTATGTGATGGAAGATTTCGAGAAACAGTGTTTTGATGAGAAAGAAGGGTTCCAGTCATTGTATTTTATGGAGCTGAAGATTTCCGAGACACAGTTGGAGAAAGCAGCGCATCAGATTCTGGATGATCCGGAATGTGGGGATGTTTTCCGAATTAAGGGCTTTGTGAAATTAGAAGAAAATGCTGCCGCGGTAACCGAAAACGAAAAAATGAATTCGGGCTCCGCTCAGAAAGTGTCCGCCGACAATAACTGGCTGGAATTAAACGCCACCCGGAAAGAATTTTCCCTAAGGCCCATTTCCGCAGGCCAGGAAGTCGTGATCGTGATCGGGGAGAATATGAATGAGGCGCGGATACGGGAGTATCTGGGGACAGCGAATATTAAGTAACCGCCATATTGACTAGAGCGTGTTTGAAAAATTATTCCCGCAATCTGTACGCCCCACTTTGCGGGAGATTTCACCCGAATTCGGTTGCCGTAGCCCGCTACGGCGCCCTCATCCGAGCGAAATTTCCCACAAATTGTGACGCACATCTTGCAGAAAGCCTTTTTCAAATACGCTCTAGATTACCATTATTTAAGAAAATATCAAAGCGTAATTTTGAAAATCTGAAATTTAAATTACTTTCCGTCCCTGTACATATTTCCCAACCAAATTGCGGTCGTCGGACAGATAAACAAGCCTTTCCAGTCTGTCACGGGTGGAGATTTCCTGAGGATGACGGATATTGCTGTCGTCCAGGATCATGGCGTCGAATTCATAGCCTTTTTCGAAGCTGCCGACTTTTCCGAAGAAGGAGCCACCACCGATCGTGGCCATGTAAAAAGCTTCTTCCAGAGTAACCGGGGCCTGGGTCTGGTCCATCAGGCGCCAGCGGAGCTTGGAAACCTGGATGGCATCGGCAATTGCGCGGAACATGGAAAGGGAAAATCCACCGGCAACATCAGTTCCAAGACCTACGTGAAGTCCCATGTCAAGATAACGGCGGATGGGAGCGATTCCGGAAGCAATGTCGGTGTTGGATTCCGGGCAATGGGCGATGTAAACACCCTGGTCTTTGATCATCTGGATTTCCTCATCTGTGGAATGAACACAGTGGGCCATGATAGTAGGGCATGTATTGCTGCTTGCAGAAGCAGGATTGGAGACTTCTTCATTTGCTGCAGGTTTCGTTCCAAACAATCCAAACATATCATACGCATCCCCATAAAATCTGCTTGTGGGACAAAGCTCCTTTACCCATGCAATTTCCCCGAAATTTTCAGACAGATGAGACTGAATTGGAATGTGGTATTCCCGCTGGATTTTTCCCAGCTCGGTCATCAGCTCATCCGTACAGGATGGGGTAAAACGTGGGGTAAGGATCGGGTAGGTGTGGTCGTAACGTCCCTTGATTTCTTCCAGCCACTGGCGTGTATCCTGTGCAGAAGCCTGTGCACTTTTCTCCTGAAGTTCCGGTGCTCCATTGCGATCCATATTTACTTTTCCAACCATAGTTGTCAGGCCGCTTTCCTCCAGCATGTCCATGAGAAGCTCCGTTGCCGGACGGTGCAAGGTGGCGAAAATGCAGGCTCTGGTGGTGAAGCTGTGCTTTAAGTCATCCACGAAAATGGAGTAAGCCTTTTTCGCATAGGACAGGTCAGCGTACTTGGCTTCCTGTGGGAAAGTGATGGTGTTCAGCCAGTCCAGCAGCTCCAGATCCATGCCGGTTCCGCGGTAAGCGTACTGGGGAGCGTGCAGATGAAGGTCAGTGAATCCTGGGATGATCAGTCGATCACCCATGTCTTCTACCGGAATGTCCTTATATTCTGCCGGAAGCTGGGAAAAAATACCAGCACAGAGACTGTTTTCACAGACTACATAAGAGTTTTCATGAAAAACAAGTTCTTTCTGATTCTTGCTGTAACAAATTGTACCTTTCAAAGCAAACAAATCTTTTTTCATATCAGACCATCCTTTCTGCCAGAGGCGAGGCAAAGTAAAACTCCGGGATAGTTTGCGGCTGAGAACGTACTGCCGGAAACATGCAAAATGTGATTTCGGGCTGATTCAGCAATAAAAAAACCACCCGGAAAATGCCATACCTACATACCTCTTCGCATGCAGCTTATAGACAACTATTAGGGTAGTTGGTAGAAACGTCCAACCAGATTATGGACATATATAAGCGTTTGCTGTTTTTATTTATACCTTTATTGTACATGGTAAAGGGTGCAGAATCAAGGGGATTTTCACAAAAAAAATCTACATTTTCATATCTTTATTGCTGGATTTGTTATATAATGAAGTAAAATTTGCGGACAAGAAAATAGAGCGTGTTTGAAAAAGGCTTTCTGCAAAATCTCCCACAAAGTGGGGCGTGCAGATTGCGGGAATGATTTTTTAAACAGGCTCTAGAATGGAGATTGACATAACATGAGTTACAGTTTTAAAGGCCGTGTCAGATACAGTGAAATAGGCGAAGATGGTTGCCTGACTCTTCCTGGAATTCAGAATTATTATCAGGATTGCTGCACCTTTCAATCTGAGAATATAGGGCAGGGAATGAAGGCGCTGGAGGAACGCCAGAGAGCCTGGGTGTTGTCATCCTGGCAGATTGTGGTGAACCGATATCCGGGATTGGGAGAGACGATTGTGGCATCAACGGCGCCATATGGCTTCAAAGGCTTTCTTGGAATGCGTAACTTCACTCTGAAAACAGAAGATGGAGAGCTTTTATCCTATGCAAACAGTATCTGGACCAATATTGATACAGAGACCGGTCTGCCGGCCAGACTTACAGACGAAGACACCAGAGGATACGAACTGGATGAAAAGCTGGAGATGGATTATGCGCCACGTAAGATTGCCCTTCCGGAAGGGATGGAAGCTCAGGAGTCTTTTGCAATACAGAAACATCATCTGGACACCCATCACCATGTTAATAATTGTCAGTATATCCGCATGGGGGCAGATTATCTGCCAGAAGGCTTTGAAATCCGCCAGATGAGGGCAGAATATAAGAAGCAGGCACTGCTTGGAGACGTTTTTTATCCGGCAGTGAAGCTGGAAATGGGAAAGGTTACGGTTGCGCTTTCCACGGAGAATGGCGAACCTTATGCGATTGTAGAGTTTATGTCTGCATGAGGTGAGACTATATGAATATCATGTGAGCGAAATAACTGTATCGCTTTAGAGATATCTCCATACAGGGAGGTCAATTGAGAATGGCGAAACAGGAAATTTTATTAGAAAGGCGGTTTACATAAATGAAAATTGGAATACTTGGAGCTGGAGGAATTGCAGTTCAGATGGCGAAAACAGTAGCTGGAATGAAGGATGTGGAGAATTACGCAGTGGCAGCCAGAAGCTTTGAACGGGCGCAGGCTTTTGCCGAGAAATACGGTTTTTCCAAGGCTTATGGCTCTTATGAGGAAATGCTTGCAGACCCGCAGGTGGATCTGGTTTATATTGCAACCCCTCATTCCCATCATTATCTTCATGCAAAGATGTGCCTGGAGGCAGGAAAAAATGTGCTTTGTGAAAAGGCGTTTACTGTAAATGCAGACCAGGCAAGAAAGCTTTTTGCCCTGGCGAAAGAGAAAAACCTGCTGATCACAGAGGCAATCTGGACCAGATATATGCCATCCAGAAAGATGATCGATGATATTATTTCAAGCGGTGTGATCGGTGAGGTGACAGCTGTTACAGCCAATCTGAACTATGCCATCAGTGAGGTGGAACGTATCCGTAAGCCGGAGCTGGCAGGCGGTGCGCTTCTGGATGTTGGTGTTTATACCATTAATTTCGCAAGCATGGTTCTTGGGGATAAGTTGAAGGATGTACAGGCAACTGCTATTTTCCGTGAAGGTGTGGATATGCTGGATACGATTGCTATGGTATTTGAAGGCGACCGCATGGCTACCTTGCAGTGTGGTGCCCGTGAAATTTCTGACAGAATGGGAAGTATTTTTGGAACCAAAGGTTATATTCAGGTGCAGAATATTAATAATCCGGAGAAAATCACAGTGTTTGACAAGGAGCATAAGGAGGTTGCAGCTTATATGCCGCCGGCACAGATCACAGGCTATGAGTATGAGGTTGAGGCCTGCGCCAGAGCAATCGCACAGGGCGAAAAGGAATGCCCGGAAATGCCTCATGATGAGACTGTGCGTGTGATGGAGATTATGGATGGAATCAGGAAATCCTGGGGCTATGAGATTCCGCTTTATGAGTGATGAAATTTTATGAAAACTATAAGATACAAGTTTTTATGAAAAATATAAGATATTTGCATGTATAAAAAGGAGGATACAGCTATGCTTGAAAAATTAAAAGAAGAAGTTTACAAAGCAAATATGGACTTGCCGAAATACGGTCTGGTTACTTTTACCTGGGGAAATGTAAGTGGAATTGATCGTGAAAAAGGTCTTTTCGTAATCAAGCCAAGTGGTGTGGAATATGAGAAACTGACACCGGAAGACATGGTAGTTGTAGACCTGGAAGGTAATAAAGTAGAAGGTAAATATAACCCATCATCTGATACTCCGACTCATGTAGTTCTGTACAATGCTTTCCCGAAGATCGGTGGAATCGTACATACGCATTCCTCCTGGGCTACCAGCTGGGCACAGGCCGGCCGCGCAATTCCATGCTATGGAACTACTCATGCTGATTATATTTACGGTGAGGTTCCATGTGTCCGTAATCTGGATAAGAGTGAGATAGCGGAAGCTTATGAGAAGAATACTGGTATTCTCATTGCCGACTATTTCAAGAAGAGAGATTATGAGGCTGTTCCGGCTGTTCTTTGCAAGAATCATGGTCCTTTCACATGGGGCAAGGATGCGCACGAGGCAGTGCATAATGCAGTAGTTCTGGAAGAGGTTGCCAAGATGGCTTCCCGTTGCGAGCTGATTAATCCGAATGTGAAACCTGCTCCGCAGGAGCTTCAGGATAAGCATTACTATAGAAAACATGGTGCAAATGCTTATTACGGACAGGAAAATATTGAGTGAAAACTGAGATGAATTGCGTGACCGCTGTTTGTACTTTGAGATAGGTATGAATGGCGGTTACTTAATATTCGATGCTTTTAAAGGAGTAAAAATATAAGACGAACGACTAAGATAGTAGTTCGCCTTATAAAGATCATTTACTATATTCAATTTCCACTGGTTCCACACCTGTAAGTTCCACACTTCTCTTGTCCGGCTGTGTACAGCCAACGTAAATATGGAAGTGGCTGCCGTCCTCTGTTCTTGCGCCGGTTTCATCTACTACGGTGAAGGCCTTTGGAGCAATGGAAAGTGTGACGGTTTTTGTTTCGCCTGCTTTCAGAAAAACAGGCGTGAAAGCGGCAAGCTCTGGGTTTGGAACGGCCAGAGAAGAATCTGCATTCTTTATGTAAACCTGAACCACATCCCGGGTATCAATTGCGCCCTGGTTGGTGACAGTGGCCTGGATTGTAACTGGTGCTGCTGTGGTATTAGTGCCGCTTTCGAAACCTGCCTTGCCGGAAACACTTGTACCATTTGTGTCGGCTGCGCTGTTTTCACTGACAACTGCATCTGTCACTACTACCTTCCCATAAGTCAATCCATATCCAAATGGGAACTGCGCCTTATTCTCCATATAGCGGTAAGTACGTCCCTTCATGGCATAATCTGTAAAATCCGGAAGCTCTTCCAGGGTATTGTAGAAGGTCACTGGTAATTTGCCGGATGGGGAGACATCTCCGAACAGTACTCTTGCGGCGGCTTTTCCACCTTCAGCACCTGGGTACCACAGAACCATCACTGCATCAAAATGTTCTTCTGCATAAGAAAGATCAATGTCACTTCCTGCCATCAAGCAAAGAACAACCGGTTTGCCGGATTCAGCCATGGCTTCCATCAGATCCAGCTGAACCTGTGGAAGCTGCAAGGTCTCTTTGTCACCGGAAGCATAGCTGTTTCCGGTATCTCCTTCTTCACCCTCCAGTGTTTCATCAAGCCCCACGCAGAGAATTACGATATCGCTGTTTTCTGCAACGATTTTCGCTTCCGCAAGTCTGTCCTGAGTAAAAGCAAGATGCTCGGTGCGGTCGCGGAAAAGGTCACATCCTACAGAGGCAAGCACACGTACATCATCTCCAAGGTAATCCTGAATACCTTCCTGGATCGTGCAGTAGCGGGAAGCTGTACCGTGATAATTGCCTACCAGAGCCTTACGGCTGTCTGCATTTGGTCCAACGATTCCAACTGTTTTGATCTTCTCTTTGTTCAAAGGCAGGATCCCATTGTTTTTCAGAAGTACAAAGCTTTCTTCAGCAGCTTTTTGCGAAAGTGCCAGATGGGCAGGTGACTCCACCTCAGAATAAGGGATTTTGTCGTATTCCGTCTCTTCAAATAATCCCAGCAGATATCTGGTAGTGAAAAGGCGGATGGCGGATTCCGTGATGGTATCCTCGGAGATCAGTCCTTTTTCATAAGCTTTCAAAATGTGAAGATAAGTGTTTCCGCAGTTCAGATCGCAGCCATTGTTCAGTGCTAATGCAGCCGACTCTGCCGGGGTGCTGGTTACCATATGATGCTCGTGGAAATCCTTGATGGCCCAGCAGTCGGAAACGAAATATCCCTGGAAGCCCCAGTCGCCGCGAAGTATTTTCTGAAGGGAAGGACTTCCGCAGCAGGGCTCTCCGTTGGTGCGATTGTAGGCACCCATGAAGCCTTCCACGTCCGCTTCTCTGGTTAAAGCTTCAAATGCTGGGAGGTAAGTTTCTTCCATATCCTTCGGAGTTGCGATTGCGTCAAATTCATGGCGGATGGCCTCCGGACCGGAATGGACTGCAAAGTGCTTGGCGCAGGCAGCGGCTTTCATAACTTTGCCATCGCCCTGGAGCCCTTTTACAAAAGAGACTCCCAACTCTTTCGTAAGGTAAGGATCTTCACCGTAAGTTTCATGTCCCCGTCCCCATCTTGGATCACGGAAAATATTTACGTTTGGCGACCAGAAGGTAAGACCTTTGTAAATGTCACGGTCTTCTTCCTGGGAATATGCATTGTATTTGGCACGACCTTCGGTAGCAATGGTATCTGCAATCTGTCCCAGAAGTTCGGTGTCAAAAGTGGCGCCAAGTCCAATTGCCTGCGGGAAAATTGTGGCCTGTCCGGCGCGGGCAACTCCGTGGAGCGCTTCATTCCACCAGTTGTAGGCGGGGATGCCAAGCCGCTTGATTGCAGGTGCGTCATAGCGTAGCTGACTTGCTTTTTCCTCTAAGGTCATCTGGCTGACCAGTTCGGTCGCTTTTTTTCTAGCCTTTTTTCTATCCATAATGTTTCTCCTTGTTGCGAATTCATGGTGACTGTAAAACATTGAGCCATATAAGGTTTGTGACCCACAAATAGCAGGTTACGTTGTAAAGCGAGTGTGAGTTTTCGGGCTGCATATCATCCTTTTACTGCACCTGTGGTAAGACCTTCTACGATCTGGTTACTGAACAGTGAGTAAACAACAACGGTAGGTGCGATTGCGATAATGATCGCAGCAAACATCTGCACATAGTTGGTTGCGTAAGGACCAACGAAATAGGTCAGTGTAACCGGCAGTGTCTTTTTCATAGGATCAGAGATAAATACCATGGCAAGAAGCAGCTCGTTCCAGTTGTTGATGAAGGTCATCAGACCGGATACGAAGAAACCGGTTCTGCAAAGTGGCAGTGCGATCCGGAAAAAGCATCCGTAGATTCCGCAGCCGTCAATGGCAGCAGCCTCGAACATTTCTCCTGGCATGGAACGGAAAAATCCGGTAAGCAGGAAAATGGTCATTGGCAGGGAGAAGGTAATATAAGGAATCATCAATCCGCCCTGGGAATTGGTAAGACCAAGTTTTGCAAATCTTACAAAAAGAGGAATCAGAACACAATGTACTGGAACCATCATTCCGATGAGGAAGAAGGTGTGCATAAATTCCGATAATTTCCAGCGCATTCTGGCGATGGCAAAAGCGGCCATAGCGCCGAAGAACAGGCTGATGATCAGCGTGACACCGCAGACCAGAACAGAGTTTACCAGCGCAGTACCAAGTTTTCCCATCTGCCAGGCCTGCTGATAGTTTTCGAAATGGAACACATCCGGCAGGGAAAATGGTGCTGACATAACGCCAGCGTTATCTTTCAAAGATACGGATAACATCCATAGAAGTGGTGCCAGATAAACAACTGCCAGGATCACCAGCAGGATATAAACCACTACGATTACCGGTTTTACCGGCTTTTTTGCAGCTTTTACTTTTATGTTGCTCATTTTCCCACCTCCTTATGACTCGTAAGTTTCGACTTTGATGACTTTCTTTACCAGAAGAGTTACCAGCAGGCAGAGCACCAGGAGCACCACGGAAATCGCGCTGGCGTAGCCATATTTGAAATAGTTGAAACCTTCTGCGTAAAGCTCAGTTGCAAGGACTTCTGTTCTGTGGTTCGGACCACCCTGGGTCATGTTGTAAACCAGGTCGAAGAATTTCAGGGAACCAATACAGTTCAGGGAAAGGGAAGTAATCATCATTGGTTTGATCAGCGGAAGGGTAATGTAGCGGAATGCTTTTACCTTTGACGCGCCGTCTATATAGGAAGCTTCATAAATGTCACGGGAAATTCCGGTGATCTGTGCCATATAAAGCATCATGTTCTGACCAAGGTACTGCCACAGGGCAACAAATGCGATAACCCACATGGGAAGTACAATAAATCCGGTAGAGTCCATCAGCCACAGAGGTCCTTCAATGCCGAATTTGGCAAGAAGATTGTTGATACCGATTCTCGGATTGAAAAGGAAGGACCAGAGAAGTCCAAGTGCTGCTGAGGAAAGTACGCATGGAAGATAATAAATGTTCTTGAAAATGTTGCGGCCTTTCGGAATGTTGGTGAGCATAACAGCAAGTAAAAGACCGAAGATCTGCTGTGTGACTGCTGAAAAGATCATGAAAAAGATGGAGTTTTTCAGGGCAATACGGAATGTGGCGTCACCGAAAAACAGTTTCTTATAGTTTTTTAATCCCACAAATTCAGGGGGTGTAAGTGCTGCGTAATCGCAGAGTGAGTAGTAAACCATTTGTATCGTCGGGATGATCAGGACCAGAAGGAACATGATCAGCGCCGGGGCGATAAATACGAAAATGGCTTTTTTGTCGCGCAGAATTTTATCCATAATATCTCCTTCCGTCAAATGTGTGCGGTTTTACTACTAAAGAAAACCGAATGATAGCAAAGAATAAGCCGTTGTCTGCATGAGTATCGTATTGATTTTGGTGGGCTCGCTGACTGGCGATAACCTTTTTAGTAAAAAGACTGCCGCGGAACATGCCTTAGTCCGTTCCGCGGCAGCCATGTGCCTGGGTTTATAACTTATTTTTATAAGGGAGGATTTATTCCCAAACGTTCTCCTCATAGAATGTCTGTACGGTCTGGAATGCTTCTTCAGGTGTCTGGTTGCCAAGGAAGATATCAACCATTGCGTTATCGAAGCAGTCACCAGCTTCTACAGATGCAAGGGACTCATTGTAGAATCCGAATGTACCAGTTGCTTTGGCCATGATATCCTGAACGTATTTCAGCTGTGCAGGAGCTTTGTCATAGTCGATATCAAGGTCTTTGATGATTGGGAACTTGCCGCCGACTTCTGCTGTGTATTTCTGAGCTGTTTCGTCTGTGAACATCTTCATAAGAGCGATAGCTGCGTCCTGATGCTCTGTTGTGGAGCTCATCAGAAGGTTATCAGTTTTAACAATCATACGGTTCGGGTCGTTAGCACCGTCGATTCCAGGGAACTGGAAGACACCACATTTGGACTCGAAGTCTGGATTGTTGCCGTTGATCTGTGCGATTGCCCAGGAACCCTGAACCAGCATAGCTGCTTCGCCGTTATAGAAAGCTGCTGTAGCCTGGTCATTGGAATCTCCAGCTGCTGTAGCCTGGAAATACTGGGAAAGGTCTTTTAACTTAGTGCCTGCTTCAATGCAGTTCTCATCGGTCCAGTTAGCGGTATGGTCTGCGATAGCTGCAAGGTCAACGCCCTGACGGTCACACAGATAACCGGCGATCATGGATAAGCACCATGCGGTACCAGCGGAGCAGGAGATTGGTGTGTAGCCGGCATCCTGAAGCTTCTGGCATGCAGCGATCAGTTCGTCGTATGTGGTAGGAACTTCTACGCCAGCATCTGCGAACATCTCGGTGTTATAGTAAACGCAGGCTGCTGCGAAGTTGGTAGGAACTGCCATGATCTTTCCGTCATAAGTCATTCTTTCGAAAATACCATCTGTAAAGGATGCGTACCAGTCAGCTTCCTGATTCTCAAGGATATCGGTAAGGTCAGCTGCTGCACCTGCATTTACATATACGTCCATGTTTGGACCAGGGTTGCAGATGTAAACATCCGGTGTCTGTCCGGCTGCGATCAGTGCGTTCAGCTTGCCATCGTACTCTTCCAGGTTGGTGGTGATCGGAGTTACGTGATATTTGCCATCGTACTCTTCGTTGAAACGATCAATGACTTCTTTGTAACCCTTGGAAATAAGATCTTCCGTAGCTTCCAGGTCATCCCAGAACATCCATGTGATTTCTTCAACATCATCAGCATAAACCGGTACAGATGTAACCAGTGTTCCAGCTGCCATTGCTGCAGCCATTAATATTGAAAGTGCTCGTTTCTTGTTCATATTGAACCTCCTTTTAAAAATTTAGATCTCGTATTTGGTAATTCTTACTATAGCAGAGATTGCCTGGGTTTTCTTTCTAATTCTTGTTTGTTTACTATCAATTATTGCTATCTAAAATTGTACAAAAACAAGTACATGTCAAAGTATATAATTTAAAACATAGAAAATTATGCAATATAGACAAAGATAAACGATACTTATTTAGATTTAAAATATAAATTTGGCTATATATTGATAAAAAAAGCAACATTTGATACAATACAAACATATTGAAAAACGCAATATTTGAGAACTAAATGACAATATTTGATACTGACCGTCGGAAAATGATATATGTTGGGAAAATTCAAACACGCTCTGGTAAAAGGGTGAAACTCAGGAGCATTATAATAAGAATATACAGGGAAGGAGCATGGGGAAATGATACATAAGCTTAGTGGAATACATGAAACAGTAGATTTCCGGGAAGATGAGCAGGTTTGTCTCTATTATAATGATGAATACGAGAATTACCCACCGCACTGGCATACCTCCTTCGAGGTACTTATGCCAATCGTAAATGGCTATAAGGCACTGTGCGGTGGAAAGGAATACAATCTGCGTGAGGGGGATGTGCTGATTATCGGTCCGTGTATGCTTCATGAGCTTTTTGCTCCGGAAAGCGGAGAGCGGATTATTTTTCAGCCGTGTCTGAACAATATTTCTACCAAGGAGCTGAACTTGCTTACTATGATTATAACCCCGGCTACTTTGATTACACCGGAGGGGTATCCGCAGATTTATGAAAAAGTAAAAACGCTTATGCTGGAAATCAAAGAGGAATATTTCGGTGAGTCTCCCTATCTGGAAACTATGATTATTTCGAAATTCCTTGAGATTCTTACATGCGTTGGAAGACAGCGTGTAAATGCACATACTGTAGCGGGACAGCAGAAGGAAAACGGAGCAAACAGCAGGCAGAAGGAATATGTGGAGAAGTTTATCCTGGTTACAGATTATATTAACAATCATTTTGCGGAAGATTTGAGCCTGGAGGGAGTGGCTTCCCAGGCAGGATTCAGTAAGTATCATTTTTCCAGGTTGTTTAAGCAGTATACAGATTCTACTTTTTATAAGTATTTGAATCAGAAGAGAATTGAATTTGCAAAAACGTTGCTGCAGGATCCAGGAGTGAGTGTGACGGAGGTGGCATTTAAATCGGGGTTTTCCAGCCTGTCGGCGTTTCTTCGGATGTTTAAGCTGATGAATAATTGTACGCCTACGGAGTTTAGGGAGATGTATGACAGGACGAAGATGGGGAACTAGAGCGTGTTTGAAATAGCAGGTGTCAATTTTATTTAGGTATTGATTTCTTATAGGAAGAAAATTATTATGGCATTAGAGCCTGTTTGAAAAAGCATTATTGCAAACTGCACGCCAAAATTGTGACGCACGTCTTACAGAAAGCTTTTTTCCAAACATGCTTTAGGGGATAAGCTGGTTATTCCTGACATTATAAAATGATATGAGTGTCAAAAGGTCTTTTGACACTCATTT
>OLSL01001977.1_pt1 | contig 17523 bp, 20 predicted proteins | sample 1672511 | NCBI WGS metagenome assembly OLSL01 (sample SAMEA3136694, study PRJEB25190) | human gut metagenome | biome: human gut; feature: human-associated habitat; material: faeces | place: Austria | collected 2013
GGGCAGGCAGGTCTCTGCATAGGCGGCCAGCTGCTCCACCGGGATGCCCTGCACCCGGATGTCGGCAGCGCGCCCATACAGATGCTGGCTGTAGGCGGCCCCGCCCACGGATTTGTTGTGGGCGGCGGTGCGGTAGCCGCTGGTGATGACTACGGGGCGGCCGAAGTGGTCGCGGATCTTCTGCAGCAGGGCGGCAAGGCTGCTGTCCACGAACACAGGGTCCGAGCCATCTTTGCAGGCAAACTCGGCCACGGTGAAGTTTGCGCTCAGCTTCCGGGTGCCGTCCCGCGTGCGGGACCAGGCTTCAAGCATCGGCTTCCACCTCCGCCAGCAGGGCTTCCACGGTGCTGCGCAGACGGGCGGGCACCTCGTCCAGCGTCTTGATACCCTTGCGGATCAGGGCTGCATAAATTTTCGCCATCAATTTTCCTCCTTTTCTTCGTACAGCTCGCACAGGGCCACCTGAAGATCGGTGACACTGCTCTCCACGGCGGTCACCTGCGTCAGCAGGTCCGCCAGGGTGGGGTAGTGGTAGCCGGTGAGCCAGATCTCTACGGTGTAGCCGCCGGTCGACGTTTCTGTTGCAAAGTGCAGGGTCCCGTTTGTCTGGAAAGTCGTGTTGGATGCGAAAATTCCAGTGCCGTTTCCGTAGTTATGATTGGCGGTGCTGCCTTTTGCAATGTCTACTTCCTCGCCGTACCCGCCGGTACTGCTGTTGTATTTCGTCTTGACGTGCACGTAGTCCAGGCCGTCTGGCATTTTGATATCGTAGGTCTTCCACCTTTTTCCGGTTTCTTCGTAGTGGTTCCACACCAGCCGGGGCTCCGACTTTACCGCCACGGCGGCAGCGATCTTGTCATTGAGCGTTTTGGCGCTGAGGGTGCCGTCCGGGGCGATGTCCAGCGCTTCGCCCACTTTCACGCCGCCCAGCTGGTCCGCCGTAGCGGGCGGCAGGCTGTAAGGCGTGCCGAATTTGGCGTCGGCCTCGGCCTTGGTATAAAAGCTGCCGCTCTCCACGCTGGCAATGGCGGCGTCCAGCGCATCGAGTTTGGTGTGCAGCTCGGTGGACAGCTGGGTCATCATGGCCAGCGCCTGCGCCTGCAGCTGCGCCGTGGGGATGCCAGTCACGCTGTCCCGCATGACGCCGCACATGTTCTCGTCCGCGCGGGTGTCGGTGATGTCGGCGGCGGTGATCTCGGTGCTGCCCGCCGGGCGGCGGATGTCGGCCAGGCACAGGTCATACACCAGCGCGGTGCGAGTGATCTCCGGCGCTGTGGGGCTTGCGCTGTCCGGGGTGCCCTCCAGCACCTGCAGGCGGGTCTTTCTGGCGGCTGCGTCGTAGCGCAGCACCAGCCGGTCGATGCGGCTGCGCACGGCGTCGGCGGCGGTCAGGGTGACCATCTCCGGCTGCTCCATGATGATGCTGCGGCCCCGGAAGCGGACCGGACGCACCCATGCCTGGCCGGCGCTGACGGTCACGGTCAGGCCGCCGTTTGCGGTCACGGCAAAGTCCTCGTCTGCGCTGTATACGCCGCTCAGGCGGGTGCTGAGGTACCCGGAAGCGTCGTCGGCGTCGTAGGTGATGCCGTTTTCCGGGTAGGTGATGATATCGGCCATAAGCCCTCCTTTACGTCTTGTGCCAGCTCGGCGTGCCAAGCCGGATGGTCCGGGTGGTGCCGCTGGACTGGCTCTCGGTGATGATGTCGGCCACCCGCACCATGGCGGTGTAGCCCAGCTGGGGCAGGCTGACGCGCAGCACGTCGCCCACGGCCAGCGTGTCATCGTCCACGTCAAATTCGATGCTGCCGGTGCGCAGCTGGGCCAGCAGTTTCTGGCCACCCCGGTCTGCCAATTTGGCGAGGTAAGACAGGCTGGCGGTGGTCTCGCCCTTTTCCTTGTCGGGCTGGATGTCGCGGGCGTCGATGTAGATCTCCCGCCGGTCGGCTCCAGTGCTGTCTACATCGCCTACCCAGCAGGTGGCCCGCTGGCTGCCCTCACCGGCCCCCTGCACAAGGGCCACGTTGGCGTAGTCGGTATCGGCAAAGGACCATCCCGTGTTGAGCAGATTGCCCCACTTGGGGCTGTACCGGTTGTTGGGGTCGAAGGTGGGCCGGAAGCACTCGAACAGCAGGCGCTTGTCTGCGCCGGTGCCGTCCAGCACGATACGGAAGCCAAGGTCGCACGCCTGCCCGATGGTCTGGCAGTAGTCGAACACCGTGCCGCCGGAGGTCTGCTTGTCGAAGGTCGTGTCGAAGCCGTACTCGGTGCCTAGCTCCAAGCGCGGCCACGGCTTTGCCGCTGCCACAAGGCTGCGCATGGCGGCTTCCGCGTTCTGCCCCTTGATGACCGCAGCGCTGGCCCGCTTGGTCAGCAGCCAGGTGGCCGGGTAGCCGCTCACCACGAGGTTTGCGTCCTCGTTCTGGTTGGCGCGGCTGCAGATGCGCATGGGGATGCGGGGCGTCTCGTCGCTGCGCACCAGCCACCGGCCCTCGGTCAGCAGCTGCAAATTCTCGGTGGTCGGCCTTACCTCCAAGGTAAATCCGCCCTCGGAATAGTAGGGGCTGTCCCAGTAGAGGGACACCCACACGTCCACCCAGCCCACACGGACCAGGGTGTCGGCGTCTAAAACGTCCAGTCTCATAGCGGTTCCGGCAAAATACCGGCCTCCATCGGGTAAAAGCTCACGGATGCCTGCAAGTAGGCCGCACCGCTGTCGGCCTGCATGCTCAGGATGTTGTCACCGGGTTGCAGCTCGGTCAGGGTGCTGTCCTCGTCCAGCTTAGAGAAAATGTTGCTGGTCACGCCCTCCCGGGTCAGGGTGCAGGCCAGCCGGTCGGTGGTGCTGCGGTAGATCTCCAGCCGGTCGCCATCCTGTAAGGTCAGGTCAAAGCCGATAAAGGCCCCGGTGTGCAGGTCTACCACGCGCGGGTGCTCCACCGGCATGGTGCTGCGCAGGGTTGCCGTAAAGGGCACCGGCAGGCTGCCGGGGTTGCGCAGCACTGCCGCCTCGCCGTCCTGCCGGATGCCGTAGGTGTGACTGTCGTAGCAGACCGGGAAGCTGAACGCGGGCTGGTAGCCGCCCAGCACGCGGGCTGTTGCGGTCAGGCCGTACCAGTAGGGTTTGGGGCTGTACAGCATCAGCTCACAGCGCGGCTCGGTGTAGCTGGAAAAGTAGGGCGTTTTCTGCACCACGAAGCGGGTGAAATACGCATCCCCGAAGTACATCGTGCCGGTGGTGTAATAGGGCAGTTTCCGGGCAAAATTGCGGGCATTGTCGAGGGCGCGGCTGCCCCAGAACACGACGCTCAGGGTGCGGGACACGCCTGCCACACTCTGCCGCTCGACGGTGGTGCCGGTCTGGTTGATGCCCTGCGCGGTCTGGATGTCCACATCCACGCCGTTCAGCGGGTCGAGGTTGTAGGGCGCGTTGTAGTCCCAGCCCAGATGCAGGACGGCACCGGCGTCTGTGACCAGTTTTAAGTGATCCTTAAAAAGCATTGGCGTCCTCCTTTCATCGACGCTGGGCCTTGGCGCGGTCGGCTTCCCAGCGGTCTTCCCGCTGGAGATCAGCCGCCGTCTGGGCCTTGGAGTAGATGTTCTGGGTGATGTTGGTGTCACCCTCGCGGTGGTAGTTGTTGGCGGCTGCGGCCACACGGGCCGTGCCGGACGCGGCCACGGTGCTGCCAAGCCGCATGTTGTCCGACAGCACCAGACTGCCCGCCTGCCGGATCATGTCGGCAAGGGCGGCGTTGGTCTTTTCCAGCGCCTTGGTGTTGGCGTTGATGGCGTCCTCCAGGCTGCCGGTGCCGGTGGAAATGTCGATATCTCCGCTGATGCTGCCGGAGCCGGAACCGCCGGAGGTGCTGCCCCCGCCGGTGCTGGGCGTGCTCTTCTTGGAGGCACCAAGGCTTGCACAGATGGCCGCGATGGCCACGCCCAGCCCCACGGCTGCACCGGCTACGATCACGCCCATGGGGATGCCGAAAACCGTTGCGTTCAGGGCGGAGGCAATGGCCGTCATCATGCCCTCAAAGGCCGCGCCGATGGTGCCCACCATGGAGCCCACGCCCGCGTAGATGGCGGGGAAGCTGGACAGCAGACCGCCGGACAGGCCCTGGCTGATGGCCAGCGCGGCGCTGCTCAAGGGGGCTTTCAGGCCCTTAAAGATGCCGGTGAGGGTGGTGCCGAGGGTCTTGGCCTGCGTCCACACCTCATCAAATCCGCTGGTCAGACCCTTGCAGATCTGGGCACCGATGTCGATGCCCTTCTGCACAAGGGCCGTCTGGGCGTTGCCAAGGGCTTCGTTGAGCTTGTCCACCAGACCGATGGCAAAGTCGTTGACCTGCTTTTTCTGCTCGGCGGTCAGGCCGCCGTAGATGGCGTTTGCCGCCCACAGGCCGATGGACTTCCAGTCCTTGTTCTTGACGGCGGTGTAGAGGTCATCAAAGGTGCCCAGCAGGCCGGTGTCAGCGTGGGTCTGCAGCTCCTTCCACAGGTCGTCGAAGCTCTTGATGGATGCCTCTTTGGTGGTCTCGGCCACCTCTTCAGTGCCGTCGGCGGCAATGGTCTTGACCCGCTCCACGGTCACGAGGGCACCGTCCACCACGTCATCGTAGGTCTGGGTGATGACCTTTTTCTGGGTCTCGGTGCCGTCGGTCAGGGTCTCGGTTACCGTCTTGGTGCTGGTCTCGATGCCGTCCACGATACCGGAAGTGGTGGCCGTGACGGTCTTTGCCACCTCCCGCACCGTTTCCATGGTCTGCTTGACGGTCTTTTTGCCCTTTTCGTCCACCTCGGTGATGGTCTTGATGTCTTTCAGGACGCCGTCCACCATCTGGCGGGAGGTCTCGGTGATGACCTGCTTTTGCTGCTTTTTGCCGTTGGATAAGGTTTCGTTGACCGTCTCCACGGTGCGGGTCACACCGTCCTTGACCGTGGTCGTGCTGTCCGAGATGGACTTGACCACCTCGGCGGTGGTCTGCTTAGCGCTGGACGCCGCCTTTTTGCCGGAGGTGTTCACGGCAGCGGCGGCAGAACCGGCGGACTTGGTGACAGTGGCGGCTGCTGCCTTGGCCGCTGCGGCCTCCTCTTTGGCCTGCTGGATGCGCTGGTTGTGCCGATTCTGACGGCGCTTGCGGTCATCATCCGTGACCGTGCTGCTCTTACGGGTGGGGGCCGTGCCGCCGGTGCTCTGGGTGATGCCATCCACGGTGGCTGCGCTGGCCGTGCCTACCAGATTGGCGATCAGGCCGCTGACCCACGAGGTCAGCTTGCCCCACAGCCCCGCAATGCCGTTGATGATGCCCTGGACGATGTTCTCGCCGATGTGGCCCCACTCGTCCATGCTGCCGTCCCACACGCCGATCAGCTTGGCGATGCAGGCCAGGGCGGCTTCGGCCAGATTTTCGAGGCTGCGGACGATACCCTGTGCCAGGGTGGCCAGAAGCTCGGCACCGCACGAGAAGATGTCCGGCAGGTGCTCGATCAAAACGGCGGCAAATTTGGCAATCAGTCCGGCGGCACTGGTAATGAGCGCGGGCAGGTTGTTTGCAATGCCGGTGACAAGGCTCTCCATAAGCTGCACACCGGCGTCCACAATGGCATCCGCGTTGTCGCCGAGGTAGTCCACAAATCCGGTGACCACCTCGGTGGCGCTGGTGATCAGGTCCGGGATGGCGTCAATGATGCCCTGCACCAGAGCGCCCAGCACTTCGGCGGCTGTGTCCAGCATCGCCGGCGTAGCTACCACGATGTCCTCGGCCAGCTGGGTGATGATCTCCACGCCGGTGGTCATCAGCCCCGGTAGCTGTTCCGCGATGCCGGACGCGAGGTCGGACAGGATGCTGCCCGCCGCCTGCAGCATGGCTTCCGGCCCGCCCTCGGTCAGGGCGGTAGAAAGCTGGGTCAGACAGTCGATGCCCCACTGCGCCACGTCCGACAGGGATCCTTCCATGGAGTTGTACAGGCTGATGCCGAGGTTCTCGGCAAGTGTCTGCAGGCTCTCCACCTTGTGCTGGAAGGTGTCGGTCATGGTCTCGTAGGCGGCTTCGGTTGCGCCTGCGCTGTCCTGCATCTGGGCCAGAACGCTGTTGAACTTGTCCGCACCGCCGGATGCCAGCGAGAGGGCACCGGTGCCAGCTTCCACGCTGGACCACAGGCCTGCAAATGCGGTACTGTTGCCGCCCACGCTGTTGTACAGGATCTGGAGCACGTCGCCAAGGCTCTTGCCCTCAGCGTTCAGCTGGGCAAAGCTCTTACCGGTCTGCTTCTGCAGGATTTTGCCCACCGTGGAACCGGAATCGCCCAGTTCGTTGAGCATGGACTTGGTGTAGGTGGTGGCTTCGGCGGTGGCGATACCGTTGGCCGTCATGACTGCCAGACCGCTGGACAGGTTCTCCACGCTGACAACGTAGGCGGCGGCCAGTGGGATCACCTTGCCCATGCTGGCGGACAGCTCGTCCACGCTGGTTTTGCCGAGGTTCTGGGTAGTCAGCAGCACATCCGACACATGGGTGGCCTGATCGGCGCTCATTCCGTATGCGTTCAGGGCCGTGGTGAGGATATCAACCGCCGAACTGCTGGACGTAAAACCGGCAGCCGCCAGCTTGGAAGCCTGCCCGGCAAAGGCTACGGCATTGGAGGTGTCCTGTCCTGCACTGATGGCCTGATAGGTTGCCTCTGCGATGTCCGACGCAGCAACGCCCATCTTGCTGGACATGGCGGTGATTTGGTCACTGAGCTGCTGCGTAGACAGCTTGCTGGTGTCCGCAATGGTGGTAACCTTTGCAAGGGACGTTTCAAATGCCGAGCCGATGCTGACCGCTGATTTTGCAATTCCGGCCAGCTGACCACCTGCAGACTTGACAAAATCCGCAATGAGATTACCGGCGGCTACCGTCATGCTGCTTATGCCCTTGGTCACGCCGCTGGTGTCCAGCTTTGTATTGCCAAAGATGGAAAAGTCAAAACCCAATGTGTCCACCTCTCATTCAGAGCGCGGGCACAAGGGCACAGGCTTTACAGTTTGATCTCTACCTCCCGTTTGCAGGAGGGGTTTTTGCATTTGACCCACACGCCGGATGCCGCGGCCGTGCATACCGCCCACACGGGCAGGGGCCTGCCGCAGTAGGGGCAGGGCACCGGCACCCGCTCAGTGCCGGAAGCGGGCCAGGAATGCCGCATCGTGTTCGGCAACGGTCTGGGCAACGGCGGCACCTCCTCTCAAAGATGCAGGCAGGGCAAAGCGCTCTTTCAGCGCGGCGTAATGCTCCCGCATACTGCCCTCGTAATCGGCAAGGTCGGCGCTGCGCCAGCCCATGATCTTGGCCATGAGGGTATCTTCCGGCAGGGCGGCAAACAGCGCCCGGAACCGGAACCAGTGCAGCTTCTCGCGGGTCAGGTCGATGCCGTAGGCCTGCTGGAACGCCGCTACGATGTAGGGCGCGTCGCACCGGTAGTCGAACGCCGGGCCGGTGTCGTGGCCGCTGGCAGGCTTTGCCGCTGCTGGCTCTGCGGCCTGTTCTCCGGCGCAGTAAAACTCGATGAGCCAGCTGTATTTTTCCTGCAGGTCGGAGGGCGAAAAACGCTCCGTGTAGAACTGTTCACACAGCTGCCGGGCAAAACCCACCGGGTCAGCCTCGACCTCTCCGTGGCTGTAAGCAGCGGACAGCCGCACCATGTGCCGGAAGTCCGGGTCAATGCGCCTGCCGTGCCATACGGTGGGCAGGGCGTCCGTCAGCAGGTCAGACATGGCGCTCCGCTGCGATCTTCAGGGCGCAGTCGGCCAGCTGCTGCATGGCCACCGGGTCGTCCTTCAGGGCGTCCACGGCAGCACGGGCGTCTGCCAGCTTGAGCGCGGCGTCTGCGGGGTTCCCGTGACGTGCCTTGTCCACCCGTTCCACCATCCGGGCGGCAGCGGGCTGCGGGAAGCTCACAGGCTGGCTGTTGACGATGCGGCCCGCCGTCTGGGTGCGCTGCTGTGCTTTCTTCTGCGCCCGGCGCTGCTCCCGGTTCATGGGCTGCTGAGGCTTGGGGATGCGGTCGGAGTAGCGCTTCTGCTCGGCGTCCATGGCGGCAAACAGCTCGTTCATCGCGTCGTAAATGGGCGCGGTGTCGTTCTCGTCCAGGCCCAGACGGTCGGACGCACCGGCACCCAGCACCTCGTCAAGGCAGTTCATGACGAGACGCGCCTGTGCACGCATATGGTCGCAGATGCGCACCCCGCCGCGCCGGAACTGCTCAAGCTCGGATTCTCCGGCACGCTGCATCTTTTCGTTGGCCGTTTCCAGCCGCTCAATGTCGTTGGCGTTCAACGGCGAAAAATCAAATGTCTGTCCACAAATAACCATATTCTGGCTCCTTTCGTTGGGCCGTGCTCCGGTGCTGCCCCGGAGAAACCTGTTTCACGGCATAAAAAATCCCCGCTCCGGGCGGAACGGGGAAAGCTGCGGGGGAAATCAGCCAGCGGCGGCGGTATAGTCGAACTCGTCCGGGGTGCCAATGCCCTTGACGTCGCAGGCAAAGGTGGCCGGAGAACCGGCGGAGCCGCCCACGTCGCTGGTCACGATCAGGGTGCAGGTGCCCTTCTCGCCCTTGCCGGTGCGCAGGCTGAAATAGATGTACGGTACAACGACATCGCTGCCGGTGCCGTACTTGATCTTGTGGGAGAGCAGGAAATCCTGGAACGCATCGCCGACGCAGCGGTTGCCGTTGACCGACAGGGTGCGCTGGGTGGCGCTCTTGGTGTCGGTGGGGCCGGTGCGGATGAAGGTGTCGGAGTTGGTGGAGGCGTTCAGCGCACCGCTGTGCTCCTTGACGTGGTCGGCGCAGACGATCCAGGCGGATTCCTTGGTCTGCTTGGCGCTCTCGGTCTGGATGGCAAAGACAAAGTCATCTGCCGTCTCAATGCCGGTATAGGACGCGCTGGGCGCGATGCCGGACTTGGTAATGGCTTCTGCTACGGTCATAGCAAAACTCCTTTCATTTGGGCTGATAATAGGTCAGGCGCAGCTGCATCTGCATCCGGCAGCTGCCCGCGCTGCTGGTGACGATGTAGCCGGTGGAGGTGACGGACACGCCGAGGGGCTGGCGGGGCGCTTCCATCGCGGGGAGATGGTGGCAGTCGTTTTGCGCCATCACCCAGTCGGTGAGCTGCTCAAAAAAGCCGCTGTTCTGCACGGTGAGCACGTCCGCCTCGCCGTACTCCCGGCGGGACAAAAAGAGGTAGTTCTTCGCCATATCCCGGCCGGAGAAATACTTGGTGATCACCGGGTCACCGGGGCTGTCCTCGATGGAAAAGGCGGTGGCGTCCTCATCCAGCCCCGCGATACGGAAGGCCGCGCCGGTAGCCTCCTGCTCCTCCGCGATGAGCGGGCAGGTCTTGAGCCACGCCCGCAACGCGGCAATGGTGGGTCGTACTTCGCTCACTTTGCACCTCCGAGGAACTGTTTTGCGGCGTTGTGGGCGAACTTCACCAGCTCGTCCTTGTGGTCGGCAATGGCCCGCTGGCCCCAGTAGGAGCCGCGCAGGCGGTTGTCGCCGTGCAGGCCTGCGCCCTGTTCATGCAGATAATACTGCTTGCGGGCGTAGGGTGTGTTATACACTAGCAAGCCCTCGTCGAACTTCGACGCCTGATTGACGCTGTTCTTCAGCATGCCGGTGTCAAAGGGCACATACGGGTCAACCGTTTTGGCTACATGCTGGGAAAAGGCATACTGCACTTTTGCAAAGCCTGCATCCAGGTCGGCCTGCAGGCCGGGCCGGAAGGTGATCTTAAAATCAAAGACCGGTGCGCTCATGGTCTCAGCTCCCTTCCACATGCCAGTGCGGCAGCAGCGGTTCCCGGTTGTCCGAGATGGCCGACACGGTGCAGCACTGGTGCGTTTTTTCGAGGTGGGCATACTCTTCGGCGGTCAGGGTGCGCACCGCGCCCTGCACCAGCTTCCAGCCGCGTTTCAGCGTCCAGTGCCTGCGCTTTTCGGCGGCAGGCAGCGCCGCCCACTGGGCATAGGGCAGATAGCCCTGCGTGCACAGCCCCGCCGGGATGCGCACATGGGTGGTGCGCTCCGGGTCCTTGGCCGTGCCGGAGCCGGAAGAACCGCGCCGCTCCCGCCAGCTGCAGGCCGGGAACACCCAGCACTTGGGCGTATCAGTGTCGGCCTTGGGGTCGTGGATGAGGTTCACCACGGTAACAGACGTGTTCATCTCACATGATCCCCCTGTACAGCAGGCCGTGGGGGTCAGACCCGAGGGCGGCTTCCAGCACATGCCAGGCTTCAAAACGCACGGCAGCGGACAGGCTTGTGTTGGCCGCAAAGGTCACAGCATAGCCGTCATTGGAGACGCTCTGTGCGCCCGGTGCAGCACCCACAGCCAGCTGGGCAGCCAGCAGATCCACGATCTGGGCGCAGGCATCCGCCAGCATCTGGCGGCAGCTCTCGCACACGGCGGCATGGGGTTCCGCCTTGCCAAAGGTAGCGCTGTCGATGAGGCGGGACGCCCGGCTGCACAGCACACCGAACGCCAGCTCACTCACCGTGCCGCCCGCCGCCTGGTACTCCGGGTAGGTGCAGTAGTTCATGGGCGGGGCCCTCCTTACGCCTCGATGCGCTTGATGTACAGGGTCTTGGGCTTGGACACCTTGATGCCGTACACCTTGCGGCCCTGCACAGCGGACGCGCCAATGTACTTGCCGGAGCCGCCCAGATCCTGCAGGTGCACGGGGGTCTGCCACTCCATCACACGGTGGCACCAGTTGGGGTGGCCGCAGATGAACTCGGTGGTAGTTTTCTTGGTGCTGACACGGGTGGTGTTCTCGAAGTCCATGTTGTTGGATTCGTACACCGCAAAGCCGGCGATCTGACCCACCGCACCGGTCTTCACCAGCTGCTGGGACAGGTCACCCTGCTTGATGAACTTGTCATCCTGCATGAGGATCTCCAGATACTCAGGGCTGACGATCATAAAGCGGCCGGTCTGGGGCACGCCGTTGCGGCTCAGGGTGCGCTTGGCGGCCAGAGCCTCTTTGTAGGCGGTGGAAGCGGTGCAGGCGGTCTTAGTGGCGCTGATGGTAGCACCGGTTGCACTCTGCAGCGCCTCGATGGACTTCTTGTCGATGGACAGGGCCATGGAGTAGGCGGCGCTGTCCAGACGCTCGGCGGTGATGCCGTCGGGCACGGATGCAGCGTCAAAGCCGTCGATGATCTCATTGACAGCCTCGTCGTTGTCGATGTCCAGATCCAGATAGGTGGTGGTGCCGGCATCGGCATCCACGCCGTTTGCCTTGTCGTATGCCTTGACGGCCACCTCGGTGTCACGCACCGGGATCTTGACCTTGCCGGCCTTGGGGCTGCCCTCGTAGCGGGTGTTGAAGATCGCACCGTCACGGGTGACCAGAGTGGCCCGCAGCTTTGCGTCTACCAGAGCGGAATACCGCTCCTTATTTGCATGTGCCATGTTGAACTCCTTTCGTTTTACAGGTTCAGTTCGGGATTCAGGGACTTAAAGGCGGCTTCCACACCATTGGATTCGTTGGCGGGCGGTGCGCCATGCTCAGCGCCGGTAGAGACCACGGCCACGCCGTCGGCACCGTCTTCACCAAAGGCCCAGGGGTTGGCCTTGGCAGCGTCGTCCAGAGCCTTGTCAATGTCGGCGCTGCGGTCCTTGGAGCCCTTCAGAGCGTCCAGATCCAGCAGGGCACGCACCGCCTTGACGCTGCGGCCCTTCTTGCCCAGGATGGCAGTGTTCAGGGCGCTGTCAAAGGCAAAGCCGTCCGCCTGGGCCTTCATGTCCGCCTGCAGCTTGGTCAGCTCGGCCTCGTACTCCTCGGGCTTCTTCTTGCCTTCAAAGGCTTTCAGGCCGTCCTGGGCGGTCTTGAGCTGGGCGTTTGCGTTGTCCAGCTGGGCCTGCAGGGCAGTGGCGGCGGCCTTTTCGCGGTTGACGTCGTTGCCGTTCTCCTGCATGATCCAGTTCAGCTGTTCCTCGGTAATGCCGGGGATCTTGTTCTTCACATCTTCACGTTTCATGGTGGAAAAGCTCCTTTCTGTGGGGAAAACCTCGGTTTGGTGACACGGTTCTCCGTCCGTGTTCGGTTGTGGGCGGGGTACGCGCCGCCCGCCGCTATGGCTGCTCCCGACATTTGTGTCGGGAACATGGCACCGTTTGCAGGGATCGAACCTGCCGCTTCCGGTTTTGGAGACCGGCGCTCTGCCAACATGAGCTAAAACGGCATGAAAAAAGCACGGTGCGGTCTGCATCGTGCTTGATAGTGACTAAAATAGCGGATTTTAGTCAGTGAGGATTGTTTTTGTAGGTGATATAAAGCAGCGCGGCAACAAAGATGAAGCCGCCAACAGCAAAATCAACAATGCCACGTGCAAGATGGAACACGCAGGCGTTGAGGAAGTTCTGCATAGTGTTGCGCCTCCTAAAAATGGGCAAAAGAAAACCACGGTGCGTGTGCATCGTGGTTCAGTTGATGATTTCAAAATTGCCGGCAGGGTAAAGGTAATCTTCCCCGGTATCGTCTACAATGCGATACCAGCCGCGTTCGACAGAAAGAACTTTATAGATTTTGCCGTGAGTTAATTCCAGCGGAGATGTATCGCCAATGTAACGGACTGTATCAATCTTCGTCATAGAACCACCTCTTTACCTTGAATTTTACTTTTTCGCTGCCATTCTGGAACCAGTGGACTTCCGCCTTTACAGCTTCGCCGTCAACATCAAGCCAGCCCTTCGCTTTGCAGTGCTGCCAGTCCTCAGGCTTGCCGCCAAATTCATCGGACAGGCCCTGCGCAACTTCCTCACGAAGAGGATTGACGCCACCTTTTCCGGCGAATACCTGCGCATTTTGTGTTCTGGTTCCTTCAACAAAATAATATTCCTCTCCGGTGGATTTGTCAACCACAACGTAGTTTTTTGCTTTTGCACCAACGCCACGGTAAATTTTGAAGTCGTTCGGAGTTGTCTTTGCCGCCCATCCGGCCTTACTGGCTTCACTCCTGCCAAACTTCGGCACGCTGACACGGGCACTGTCCACCCGCCCGCCGGTGGCCTTAGCAAACTCGCTCAGGCTCTGGCGGGCTGCTTTCAGGCGCACGGCGCTGTCGGTGGTGTCAGACCCGGCGGCACTCTCGGCCAGATACCGCTTCTTCCATTTGCGCACGTTCCGCTCCCGGGCACGCTGCATCTGGTTGACCTCGTACTGGGTGTACAGTTTGCCGTTGTACTCGATGTTCCGGGCGTTCAGCTCCTGCAGGCTCTCCTCCGTCCAGGTGGGCGGGTCGCCCAGCTCAGGGAATACGGCAAAAAAGGTGTGGCGGCAGTTCCAGCCGCAAAGCCCAGCGCCGGTTCCGTAGCCGGTGGCCTGCTCAAAGTCCGGGTAATGCTTGCCCAGGTAGTCCACAGCCCCGCCCCGATGGAAGCGCCGACCCTGCCACTCGGCGTGACTGGGGCGGGCACCACCGTGGGCGCTGGTCTCAACGAACTCCACGTTCATTTCGTCCATGCGGGCTTCCTGCAGCTTGCCTGCGGTCTGGTTGACACCGGTCAGCACCGTCCGGCGGGCCGCAACTTCCAGCGAATCTGTGTGGCCGCTGGGGTAAGTGATCTCCGGCATCTCGTCTGCAAGGCTGTCCACAGCCTGCTTGACGGCGGTTTTGTAGTCAAAGGCACCTGTGGCCACCTTGCCCCAGGCGACATCCAGCGTGCGCTCAAAGGCCCCGGAGACGGTGTTGGCCGTTGTGGCCGTGAGGTTCCGCCATGTGCCGCAGGTCTGCCGGGCACCGGCGTTGAGCAGGTTGTTCAGGGCCGCGCTCTCTTCAAAGGGTGTGGGCTCGAGGTTGTAGTGGTAATAGATGGCATCTTCCCGCTCCATGGCTTCGGTGGCAGCCTCTTTGAGCAGCCTGCGGATGGTGGCTTCGCTCTTGCCGCTGTACTTTGCCAGCAGCTTGACCACGTTCTCCCGCACCGCCTCGGTCTGCTGGTAGCGCCACAACTGCCAGTCGGCCGTTTCGGTGAGGGTACCCATTTTGCCGATGCGCCGGGCGACATCCTGCAAGATCTCATCCTCGACCTGCTGCGCCAGCTGCACAAAGGCATCCGGCATGGCATCGAGGTAGCTCGGCGGCAGCATCAGGCACCTCCGAAGGTGAGCTGCTCATCGGTCTGGCTGTCAGCCTTGGCCTCTGCCGCCCACTGGTGGGCCTCGTCCTCGCTCAGACCATACCGGGCGGACAGATACCGGCAGCGGGGCACAAGCCCTGCCAGAGCGTCCTCCCGCAGCTGTGCGGTGCGCTCCTGCTCGCTGACAATGTAGCTGTCGTCCCAGTTGACCGAGATGCTGGTGTCCGGGTCCACATCTGCACCCAGCAGGTTCTTTGCCGCCCACAGGATGGCCCGCAGAATGCCGATCAGTGCCGTCTCAATGGGGATCTGGTTTTTGTTGGCGTTCTGCACAAGGTCCTGTCGGCTGCCGGTGTACTCGGTGGCGGTGGCCACCTTGCCCAGCTCAAAACTGTAGCGGTGGCAGCCAAGCCCGCACTTGAAGCTCATCATGTCCAGAGCGTCCTGCACGGCCCGGTGGTTGTCCTCGGTGCGCAGGTCGGGGTTGTACTCCCGCCATGCGGCCGGCTGGTCGATGCTGCCTTCCGGTGCGGGCAGCTCGTAGAAGATCTGGCGGTGAACGGCATCCGGCGGCACAGCGTGCTCCACACCGTCCTTGTCCACCCACTTTTTGCACATGGAGCGGTCATAGAAAATTTTCTTGCCGCCCAGGCGGAGGTCCTGCCGGTAGTTGTCAAAGGCGTAATCCGCCATCTGGGCTGCGTCCAGCGCCTCGGAAAAGACGCTCATACCCAGCCCCATGCCGCCGTCGATGTTTTTGGCGACAGCCGGGCTGAACAGGCTGAACCATGCCGGCGCGCCGGTGACCGTGATGTGCTCCACCATGCCCGGCGGGGTCTTGGCCTTGGCAAATTTCGGCGTGCCGGAAACATCGTCCATCACCTCGAACCATTCATTCGTGATGGTCCGTTCGCCGCCCTTGCAGGTGTGGGTCTGCAGATAGACGGCGGGCTTACCGCCCATCACGCACTCGGACACAAAGGCGGCCTCGGTCACCACGCCCCGCTCCACGCTGATGGGCAGGATGCAGCAGGCGGGGTCATAGTCCAGCTGAATGCGCCCCTGCGGCGAGGGCAGGGCGTTCCCGGCGGCATCCACCGTCAGGCCTTCCACACTCAGCACAAAAGCACCGGTGCCGGACCAGTAGGCCTGCTCCACCAGCTTGTTGGCATTCTCCCAGAAATGCAGCTGCCGCAAAAGGCCGCCGGTCTGCTGCTCATCACTGCCCAGCAGGTAGGCGGCACTCTTTGCGTCGCCGATCTGGAAGGTGGTCTTGTCGTTGAGCAGCAGGTTTGCCCAGTCCTCGCAGACATGTTTCGGCATCCGCAGGGAAGCCAGACGCCGGGAAATGACGCTGCCGTCCGGGGCGTCCTCCTTCTGGTCGTGGATGTCGGGAACATCGCCCTTCCACCATTGCCGCCAGACTTCAATGTTGCCGTAATAATCCGCATCCAACTGCAGATGTTTGGTTTTGTTCAGATATTCGATAAAGGCCGAAACGTTCATCTTGCAGTCAGTCTCCTGTAATCACGCTCAATGGTGTACTCAAAGGCGTCGAGGGTGTCAATGTCGGTGGTGCCGTCGTCCAGACGCTCGTCCACGCCGGGGCGCTTCTGGCTCCACAGGGCGCTTGCAAGGGCGTCCCGCAGGGTGGCGGCCTCCGGCATATACCAAAAGCGCCCGCCGCCCATGAGAATGGACGTCAGGCGGATGCGGTCGATAATCTGAATTTTTGCGGAGTTATTCACCCGGTCGGCCAGCCAGTACAGTTTAGAGGCCCGCAGCCGGGTGCGGATGTGGTTGATCAGCGTCTGCTCGGCGCTGTCACAGAAAATATAGTGGATCTCGCCGTACCGTGCGAACACGGCGGTGCAGAACTCAATGAGCTGCGCGGCGAGGAAGTCTGCATCCTGATTCTTCGGGTCGATGCGGGCGGAAGCCAGCCCCACGACACCCGCATAGTACGGCAGGATGCCGGTAGCCACAAAGGCATGCCAGGAGCCGTTGCCGCCGAAGTCCACCCCGATGTGCACCCGCCACGGCTTGCAGGGCTTGTCTGCGGGCCAGAGGAAGCGCTTGTCGCCGGCGGCGATGCTGTCCGCAAACGGGCGGTAGATGATGCCACCCGCCGCAGCCCACTGGCCAAGAATAAACCGGTTGTAGTACACCGTGCCGGCATATTCTTTTTTCAGCTGCGCCACGAACTCCGGCGGCAGGGTGGGGTTGTCGTCGATGGTGTAGGCCTGACAGTAAATGTCAGCATCACTGTCGAGGAACCGCTTGAACCAGTGCTGGGGGTTATCCGGGTTGCAGGTGCCGTCAAAATGGGAGTGCGGGCAGGACAGACGGCTTTTCAGCATCTGGAACACGCCCTCGTCCCAGGTTGTGATCTCGTCGCCGTAGGCGTACTCGAAGGCCGCGCCCTGGATGCGGGCAATGTGCTTTTTGTTGTCGGCACCGAGGACATACACCTTGCGGCCGAACAGCTGCACGATGTTGCCGGACGCCGAGGTGCGCACGATGCCCACCAGATCCGGCCCCCAGAGCACCCGCATGGGCTCCAGCACGTTGCGTTCCAGCGTGCCCAGGGTGTTGCCCAGCATGACCAGCAGGCCCTCGTCCCGGGCCGCAAGGATGCGCTGCGGGATGGTGACAGCACAGTCCAGATAGGTCTTGCCGCTTCGGGTGGCCCCGGTCTTGATGTTCCAGCGGTGGGAGCAGTTGCGCAGAAACTCCTGCTGATACTCAGTCAATGGCACTTTCCACACCTCCCAGCAGCTTGCGGGCGTTTTCCAGTGCGTCGGCGCCGGGATCCTCCTGCGGTGCTTCCTCGCCCAGCATCTTCAACAGCACCCCGGCGGCGCGGGCATCGCCGCGCTTGGCGGCTTCGGCCATGCCCATGACCACGCTCATCTGGTTGTCCACGTCCTCCGGATCCACCTCATCCCGCAGCAGGGCATTCACCCGGCGGCGGTCGGTCTCCGGCAGGCTGAGGTAATAGTCGGCGGCTTCCTTCATGCTGCGTTTGCGGCGGCGTGCCTTGCCGGACGCAATGCCGCCCTGCTGGGCGATCTCTCTCTGTTCGCTCTCCGTTCGCTTGTTGAACGGGATAAGATTCTTCTCGTTGGACACGTCACCACCTCTCATGGTTCAGGTAAAACAAAAGCCGCCCCGGAGGACGGCCAGAAATATGCAAAGGATGCCCGGCTGGTACATTCAGGCTGTTGGGTGAGTAAATGTGTGTTCCCCTGTCGCAGCCGGGCAGCACAAAGCCCGCAGGATTGAAGGGAGTAAACCTTTCCTGCGGGCTTCGGCATTCTAATTATACTTCGGATTCAGGGTGTTGGATAGATGCTGTTTGGTGCTGTTCAGTGCTGTCTTTGATCTCCAGCTTTTCGA
>OLSL01001986.1_pt1 | contig 17469 bp, 12 predicted proteins | sample 1672511 | NCBI WGS metagenome assembly OLSL01 (sample SAMEA3136694, study PRJEB25190) | human gut metagenome | biome: human gut; feature: human-associated habitat; material: faeces | place: Austria | collected 2013
CCCCGCAGGGAAAAATGGGTAACGGATGAAGGGGGAGGGTTGCCCGATTGCTTCCGCGCAAATCCCACCCCGATAAGGTTTCTTTTCTTTGGTTCTTTCTTTTCTTTTTCTGAAAGAAAAGAAAGAACAGAAAAGGCGTGCTGTCACAGAGAACTGTGACGTGCAAAAGACAGAGAGCGGCTTAGGAGAGTATCCTAAGCCACTTTTGCGTTATCGGGGAGAGAAATCTCCCCGATGAAATTGTAGAATATCCGAATCCTCTGGATGCGCTTCTTCCCATTGACCTTAACAGGCTCGGATACCTCAATTTTCTCAATAAGCTCTCGAAGGATTGTCGGCGTAAGTTCATGCAAGTCTTCATACTTTTTCGCTATGCGCAGGAAGCGTTCTGTACCGAATGCTTTCTCATTAGCGGTCTCTACCTCTTGAGAGAGCGTCTGCTCTTTTGCCTTCAACGCAGCCTGTTCCTCCTCGTATCCGGCAGAGAGGGCGGAGAACCGCTCATCCGAAATGCGCCCGACTGCATTCCCCTCAAACAGCTTCTGAAAGAGGATGTCAAGTTCGGATATTCTGCGCTTCGCCTTTTCCAGTTCCTGTTTCTGCTCGCGAATCGCAGTCTGCTGCTCCTGCTCTCCCTTTTGCAGAATGTATTCCCGAAAGAAGTCTTTATGCCCGTTAGCACAGGCAAGGACCTGTCTTACACTCTCAAGCACAAGCTCTTCAAGGATCACTGTCCGTATAAAGTGAGCAGTACAGCTTTTTGTCTTCCTGCGGTAGTTCCCGCATACAAAGGATTCCTGTATTTTTGTGAGAGATTTCGCTCTGCAGTTGTACATCTTCTTTCCGCAATCTGCACAAACCACAAGCCCTGCAAACTTATCCTTTTCTCCCGTAGAGCAGTTCCTGCGTTTAGTAGCTGCCCTGAGCTTCTGTACCGTTTCCCAAGTCTCTCTGTCGATGACAGGCTCATGGGTATTCTCGAAGATCTTCCATTCCTCGGGTGGAAGGTCAATGGTCTTTTTGTCTTTGTACGATTTACTCCTTGTTTTGCCGAGTACGGTATCACCCATATATTCCCGATAGGATAAGATACCCTTTACAGTTTCGGTTACCCATGTGGTCGGGGCTTCAATTGCGCTCTTGTTCTTTAATACCCCCGTGCTTTGGTAATCATATGCGGTGGGTGTAAGCACGCCTTTTTCCGTCAGCAGCCGAGCGATCTGTGTGGGACCATACCCCTCCATACACCATACATAGATTTGTTTAACAACAGGCGCAGTATCGGGATTGATTTTTAATGTCTTAGTTTCCTTTTCAAAGGTATATCCATATGGAGCATTAGCGCAATACCGTTCGCCCTTTGCATATTTGCTCTGTACCACAGCCCGAATCTTCTTGGAGGTGTCTCTGGCATACCACTCATTGAATACATTTCTGAAAGGCATTAGGTCATTAGACTCGGCATTGTCCGTATCCACTTGATCATTAATGGCGATATACCTTACCCCATATTCGGGGAACACCATCTCAATATACCGCCCTGCCTCAAGATAGTTCCTGCCCAATCTCGACAGGTCTTTCGTAATGACCGTCGATACCTTGCCTGCTTCGATATCCGACAGCATCCGCTGAAATCCCGGTCTCTGAAAGCTGGTTCCGGAATAGCCGTCGTCGATGTAGCAGACCGGATTAGAAAACCCCATATCCTGTGCATACCTCTGTAAAATGTCCCTTTGATTCCGGATAGAGTTACTATCCCCCTGCAGAGCGTCCTCCTGAGATAAGCGGCAATACAGCGCGGTTATCTTTCCGTTGTTTTTACTCATAATCCTTTACCTCCCGGTTCTCTTTGCAACCTCACCTCGGTGGGGTTATGTGATGTTAGCTTGCTTTCCCCGTGAAGTAAAGGGCCTGTCCGGCTTTCGATGTCCATATCCATGAGCTTTTTGATTTTGTCCGTAAGATTTAATTTCGCGTCTTCATCAAAGACGCTTTCCACATAATATTCTGTATTTCCGATTACTTTGACAATAGGCCTTGTATATATTTTCTGCGTCAAAGCTTTCGTGCGAATGCACCTCCTTCATTTTTGTATTTGAGAAAAACATCTTTCACTATATAGGTCACGGCAAAACACTTTTGTAAACCATGCAGTTTTAAAACTTTAAAAAACATATAGGCAGGGATTTTAAATGTCTTTCAAATGGGGATAGCGATTGCGGATTCTTTTGGATATTGTAATGCTTACAAAGGAGGAGAGAAATATGATACGGAAAATCATTATGCTGATATGCACGGCGATTCTTATCGCAGGCATCATCGGCGGATGCAGAGCGATGAAAGTTTACAAGGATGACATGCACCGAATCACAAGAGAATGGGAGCAATATCTCTCTGAACAAGATGAAGGTAAAGCGGAGATGGCAACATTGCCATCTCCGCTCGTAAGTGGATCTTCGCTCAGCCGGGTTGGCTCTGAGGAATTCATTTTTCGGTGATGAATTCCTCTTCCGGCCAATCGGGCAGCGCCGTCTTGACCTTTTCGTGTAGTTTTTTGAGCCGCTTACAGATCACCATCCTGGATACGCCTTCCACATTGGCAATCGCCTGTTGCGTCATGTCTTTCTCATAGCGCAGATAATAGAGCCTCTGCATATTGTCGGGAAGTGTTTCCACGATATCCCGAACGATCCATCTCCGTTCATTATCCCGCACCACATTCAGCAGATAGTTTCTGCCTGTGCAGCGCTTGGTGTCAAGCACGGTATCCGGGTCCATTCGGTCAATATGCCGCCTAAGCGTTCTGGCTTCATTTCTGCGATCTTTGCGATCCTTTGCGAGAAATTCTGCAACCTCCTTGGTGACCATAAGCCTTTGCCCACAATACGTAATTCCTACTTCTTCGTTCATGTTCTCCCTTTCCCCCGGCAGGGGAAGGGAGCATAACGCCAGAGCCTCATAACCTGTTTTGTATTTCGTAAAGCCCTATATTCTTTTTTGCCAATACTTAAATCCATGCCCATATGATATGGCTTTGGAGCAATGCCCCTTTGTGCCGGGCGCAGTTTAAGATATTTGGGCAGCAGGCAAACTGCTGATCCTGCCGCAGACGTATTGTAGCAAACACTTAGGAGAATTGCAAATGCGTCCGAACAAAATATTTAAATTTCCATAAAAATCAGGTTTGCCGGTATCTTTCATAGAATACCTGTTGCCGACAACAGTTCCTGCATCCAAATCGGATTCGGCGCTAAAACCATAATCGAAAAAGTAACAAAGCCATATCTAAATTCATTGTACTTGACAAAAATATTTTTGTACTACCGTCATTGTTACCGTTATGTTTAGTGGTAATGCTACCGCTATGGCTTGTATTACCGCTAACTTTACCGCATACAGAATCAAACAGATGTTTGCAGTAAAGAAAACATGAAATCCATACGCACACGCAGATTTTGCGGCGACGGATGATGGGATATGGTATGTGGAGATATATTGACAGCAATCAGTCCAATGCCAAGGATTGTTTACAGAGATGCACCGACGACGCTCGCGCAAGCATAGCGCAAAGATATCTTTTGCGCGCTTGCAGGGAAACCCCCTCACCCCAATGCCGCTGAAACGGAAAAGCAAACTGCGAAAAGGAGAAAAACAAGATAAAGAAATACCATAGAGTCCATCTGCGAAGGACGGACTCTGGAGATCCGGCATCTTTTCCTGCAGATGATCCAGCCAGGTCATTTCATTACCTTCGTCATCCACACGGCTATCATCGAGGTAGCTGATGTCGCCGCTGGTGCGATGAGGGCAGGTACAGCAATCCATATCGCAATGAAGCCACTTGGACAGTAGGCATACGCAACGCCCGTGATTCATCTGGGTACGGCGATAGGCGTTGATATCGCGGTAATAATCGTCAAACTGCTGCTTGGTACAAGGGGACTATCAGATTGGCTGACCGAAGATAAATGGTGTACTGCTTGTCTTGATTTGGCATAAAAAATTCCTCCGTTTGTCGATTTCTCGAAACGGAGGAATTGAAGGTAGCCGCAAAATGGGTGCAAAAGACCAACCGCAGTCCAAACGAATCTCTCCGTTTCGGATTGCAGCCAACCCGCTCAAAAGGCAGCTACAGTATTCAGTTGTACCGCCGAATACCGTTGAGCCATCAGTGATCAGGTGATGCGGTGTTGGGCGGTGAGCGGTTTAATGTCTTGCTCATGACATATTAACTATTTCAGATCTGCTTCAATGGCGTAAAGCTCATTGAAAACTTCGGGCAGATCGCTTGAATTTAAATCGTAGATGCTCTGTGTGCCATAGCGATTAAGGACGGATTGTACAACCGCCGGGCTAAGCTGAGATTCAACTATAGCGGCACAGTTTTCGATGTTAATAAGCCAGTTTTTGCGTTCGCCTTGTGTCATTTTTGCTCCTTTCCGTCCTTTGGCGCCTTCTTGGACTAAGAGATAAGGCAATTTCAACTGCCTAATTCCATTATCATCTTTTTGAAATTTCGAAGAGCAACTCGCTGAGTTGGTCATAGACCCCTGTAATAGAGCCATATTCACGTTTTAGAGCACAAAAAAGAACCCCTTTCGGGGTCTAAAACCAACTCAGTGAGTCATCGAATTTTTAATCAGGATCATCTTTTATTGTGCTGCCCAGTTCTTTGATGCCTGCCTGTTTCAAAACGCCGTTGAAATCCTGCAGGGATAATCCGGGCATATTCTCTAAAATACGGATATAGGTCTTGTCGGGATCCTGATAATAATTCAGTTTGTTATCGGACTTGTCGAATATCTTCTCCACGATGCGGAGATTCAGCCGCAAGCCGACACAGATGGCCATCAGCACTTCTGTACCCATATTATTGTACTTGTCATTCTTTATTTTGCCGTGATAATTCTTATGCAGACCTGTTCTGTCGTTAAAAGTTTCCGGGTAGTTCCACTTTCTGTTTTCCATCAGATACCACAGACATTGACAGAGCGTGGTAGTTGGATCACTCAGCCGCTTAACCAGTTCAATTTCTTCGTTCTCATCATATGTGAGGATACGATCTCTGAACGCCGAATACACATCATCCTCTTCGTACTTGAAATTTGCCTGATACTTCGGATGGAATGTCAGCATACGCTGATCGATTCCTTCCACATGATAAAGAACGGCAAATCCTACGAAGTCCTTCTGTATATTTCGGTAGGTCGTATATTTCTGCTCACGGATATTGATGACGCACTGCGCCAGATTCTTTTTTGCTTTTGCCGTCAGATGCAGACCGTCTTCTTTGGCGGTTATGTATTTCTTATCTGCCAGCACAAAGTATCCGTCAGCAAAAACGAACTGACCGCCGCTGACCCATTCCCGAAGGGAAGAGTCCAGACTCAGCAGCTGATAAGCCTCCACGGGAGTCAGTGCGACAAGCTCCTTGCTATTGTTGATTTCTGCAAAAACGGCATCAAAATCTTCAAAGCCGGATATGCGACCGAGCAGCCCGACCTCAATCAGGCGGTATTTGACAGATACGCGGGACACAATGAAGAAGGTACTCAAATCCTCAATCAATGTGTCGCAGGACGAAATAATGTCGTTCTGCGGATTCTGATAGTTGTCAATCAGTTCAAGTGCTTTCTTCTTGAACATCTCAAACGGCATCAGCACTCGCGGAGCCAGTCGGTGCGCCTGCCACTCAAGCCACTTTACTTCGTTTTCTTTTGTCTTTTTCCCTTCCGGCGGCTCGTAGAAGGTTTCGGACTGACGGCACATAATCGGATACAGTTTTTCGGATGCCGCTGCGTTCTTCACCGCCAATATTTCAAAAAATGTTTTATCCTTTTCCCAATGAAGAGCCTCATGGATAAGCGTGTTCCGTTTTGCGCCTTCTCCGTACATTGCCTCAGAATCGGGATCAATCAGAACTGTTCCCGCCGGAAAGGATACGATTTTGGATGTGCCTTGCTCGTGATCGTAAATTTCAACTTCACCATCGAGAAGCAGGCAGCACCCAAAAATATCCAGATTGCGGGACAGAGAGACTTCCTTGACCGTGAGATTTGCTTTCTGCAATATTTCATCAACAGGCAACGGCATCGGCGTTTCAAGAGCCTTTTTGCAATGCCTTGTCAGATATTTGGTCGCATAATCATCAAGGCGGTTCTTCCCAAGAATCAAGGCTCCTGTTTTCTTATTTATATCAAAGATATCGCTCGATGTCGGTTTGTTCGTCATCCGTATCCGTCTCTCCTTTTTCCATGTAATCCAGAGGCATGGTGGCAAGCATCTTCTTTGCCTCTCGCCATGTCGGACAATACTCCTCAACAAGCGCATGGAATCTGTAAGTGTGATTTTTTTCCAGCAGATGCACCAGTTCGTGTATCACCACATATTCGAGGCATTCCATCGGTTTTTTGACAAGCTGGAGATTGAGCCATATCCTGCGTTTTTCAATGTTGCAGGTTCCCCATCTGGTCTTCATGTTCTTTATGCGGAACTCATCCGCATGAACGCCCGTCTTTTTTTCGCATCCGATAATTACAGACTCAAGCACACGCTTTAATTCCTGTCTATACCATTCGGTGAACAGCCTTTCTCGTGCATTGGTATCCGTTCCCTCCGGCACAGTCATAATGATCTTGGTAGGGGACTTTACGATCTTATGCTGTGTTCCTTCGTAAACGATCTGCAGGCGGTAGGGCTTTCCCCAAAGATAGTGGGACTCGCCGGACACATATTCCCGCTTACTCTGTCTCTCCTGCGAGAGCATCCTGTCCCTGACCTTCGTGATTTCCGGGAGCTTCTTAAGGACAAAGAGTTTTATATCCTCGTTCGATAGTTCCATTGGTGTACTTACAGTTACATTTCCTTCCGGCGGATTGACTCTGACATAGAGGTTTTTCAGGTTCTTCTTCCTGATCACCTCTATCGGCAATCCGCCGATAACCATTTCATCATTACGCATCGTATTCTTCCTGCCTTTGTGCAATATCGAAGACGTTGTTGGTTTCCTCGGTGGCTCTGTCTTCGGTATACATATGAAGCAATAATTTTTTATAAATAGCAAGTCTTATACGCTGCTGTTTTTGAAAATTTCTCTTCCAATCCGGCTGTATTGAAACACGGATTGCACCGTCCACATCAATCGTCAATTCGACATTTTCTTCAAAATAATCGTAGAGAGCGCGTCTTGCCGCACTGTCCTTGATCTCATCGGGATAACTGCCGTTCATTTCGGGATGAAGGATTGCTTCAGCTAATTCCACAACCTGACGCAAATATTCCTCGTAGCTCATCGCTTCAACCTTACGCTGCATAATAATCTTTTTAAGCATTTCGGACAGCTTGCCGTAATACACGCTGTTGGAACTCATCTTTTTTACGATCTCATGCTGCAGGTTGTTGTCAATCGTCTCCGCCTTCGCCTCATCGTTACCCGGCAGGTCTTTTACCAGGTCAACAGGCGTGGTGGTCTTGCCCTGGAGGAGCAGTTCAACGATAGACATATTGCCAAGTTCGCTGACAACCCTGGTGTCCTCGGCGCGGATGTATGTGTCGAGAATATAGCGCATATCCACTTCGTATGGCTTAAGGTCGATATAGTCGCAGCTTGCCAGCTTGATCATTTCCTTGATTTTGTTGTACCCGGAAATCTCGCCGCGGAGATGGTTGACATCATCTTCGGTATACCCATAATCCGCTACAAGACGGTCGCAGCAGTTCGCAAAGGAACGAGAAAGAGATGCCGTTAGCGCATAGAGAGTATCTCTCCGTGCGGTCTTTTCATCATCCTCGCTGTCCTCGCCGCAGAAGTATTCGATGAAATCAGTATCCGCCTGTGGAGCGGGTACATTTTCAATCAACGCCTCAAGAGAGGCGAGCGTTCCTTCCAGTTCGGATTTCGCCTCGTCATAGCGGTTTTTGATAAGGCCCTCGACATCTTCCTTGTCGTAGCCGTCAAACGCCTCGGAGGTATAATCGGCAACGGCAAGCTGAACATTGCGGAACAAGTCCATGTAATCCACAATGTATCCGTAATCCTTATCCTCGCCGTCCGGTCTGTTGACGCGGCAGATAGCTTGGAACAGATCATGGTCGCGCATGGATTTGTCGATATACAGATAGGTCGCGCTCGGAGCGTCAAAGCCAGTCAGCAGTTTGTCCACCACAATCAGCAGCTTCATCTGCGCCGGCTCATCCTTGAATTGCTCTTTGACACGCTTTTCAAACTCGGCGAGTTTTTCATCTCCAAGCATCCGCTCGTATATTTTCTTTTTGTATTCTTCTTCGCTTTCCTGCGACAGATCGGAGGTAGCCGTTCTGACGCTCTGCGTAGTCGGCTCATAGGAAGTCACGATGGCGCATTTGGTGAAGCCCATGCTCATGAATATTTCCCAATACTTGCAGGCTTCATAGATGCTGCCCGCCACAAGCATAGCCGTACCGCGGTCATCCTTAAGCCTCGGTTTCAGGCTCATGTCAAACACGATATCGGATGCGATTTTCTCCAAACGCTGCTTGGAACTGTATAGCTTATTGATGGATGTCCAGCTCTGCTTCAGCTGTTGTTTTGCCCGCTCGGTCAAACCCTGCGTTTTCTGCTCAAACCACAAATCGACCTTATCCTGGCTGGACAAATCCTGGTCAACATCCCTCGCCTCATAGCGCAGGTCAAGAACCACGCCGTCAGCCACACCCTCATCAAATTTATAGGTGTGGATGTATGTGCCGAAGGTTTCAATGCTGGACTTCTTGTCAGTCTTCAGCAGCGGAGTCCCGGTAAAGCCAATCAGGATAGCGTCCGGCATCAGCACCTTTACCGCCTCATGAAGTTTGCCGGAATTGGTACGGTGGCATTCATCAATAAAGGCGATGATGTTGCCTTTCGCCTTGAAGTCCTTCGGCAGGTCTTTCAGCAATTCCTTGCGGTACTGGTCGATGTCCGACTGCTTTCCCGCATTGTGACCATACTTGTGGATAAGGGAGCAGACAATAGCATCCTCATTTTTATCCAAGATAGAACGTAGATCAGCACAGCTTTTCGCCCTGCGCACCTTTTCTTCCACATCGATAAAAAGGCTTTCAATCTGATCGTCCAGTTCGTCTCGGTCGGTGATGATAACCACGCGACTGTCGTTGATATTCTCGATGATCCACTTGGTAAGCCATACCATGATGAGTGACTTGCCGGAACCCTGTGTATTCCAGATGATACCACCCTCGCCGTCCTGAATGCGCTTGCGAGCGGCAATGTTAGCGAAATACTGATTATGACGACAGACCTTCTTGATTCCCGCATCATAAATCACAAAATCGTGTACGAGAGAAAGAAAGCGCTCTTTCTGGCAGAGAGACACCACGCCGTCACGCAGACGGTTGACTTCCTTAACTTGCAGCAGCTTGATTTTAGCCGAAAGGTCATCGGTGGCTTTCTTATCCTCTTTCCACTTGAGATAATACTTCTCTGGCGTATTGATCGTGCCGTAGAAAAGTCCCTCTGCTTCATTGCCTGCGAAGAGGAACTGCGCTGTACTGAAAAAGTTCAGGATATTTTCACGCTTCTGATTCTGCAAAAGCTGGCGGATACCCTTACCCGCACTGACATAGGAGCTTTTCAATTCAAACACGCCGAGAGCGATTCCGTTGATGTAAAGCACCACATCGGGACGCTTCCTTGTTACCTTGTCGAAGCGCAGGACGGATACCTCCTCCGCTACGAAAAAGTCGTTCTTGCCGATATCATCCCAATCAATATAGTGGACGGTCTGACGATGGCCGTGCGCATCCTTCGCGCCTTGCCTGCCGTAGCGGAGTAGGGAGTATACGCTGCGGTTGATTTGATAGAGCGTATCGGACTGGTTATTGACCTTGCCCACAAGCTCACTGATTGCGATCTTGATTTGGTCATCGGTATATCCACGCTTTTTCAGGTTCGCCTTCAACAGTTCTTCTTTGACAGGCGTGTTGTCGATGTCCTCCAGATTGCCGAGGTAGGTATAGCCCAGATCGTCAACGAGCCAATGCAGGACTCTGTTTTGTAATTTCTTTTCAGCATCTACCGTTGCCATCTTGCGCCTCCTTATACACTCAGGCGCACACGACCTGTCAGCAGATCATCCATTGCGCCTTCTCTGATTTGAATCATCTTATCCCGTTCGATTTCCAATGCTTCGATCTCTTCGTCCATCTCTTTCAGAACAGAAACTATTGCTTCCTGTTCCTCAACTTCAACAGGTATGCACAGTTCAGTTTCTCCAAATGATTTCTTAGAAACTGAAGACACCTTGATACCAGTTATGTACGGATAAAGTTGGTCATGATATAGTGAAGAATTCATATAATAGCCCAAGAACCCTTCAGCGGTTTCATAAATTGGACGGCAGGCAACCGTATGCAAACCGCCAACAATCGGAATTGAAACTTTCCCTACCTGTACTACTTTTCCGACAGTTTCGTCCTCAGCAGTATCTGCAATTAGAACATCGTGAATTTGCAAATAGCTTCGCTCCTTAATTCGTGAAGTATCTTTTAGCCGAGGTATCTCATCAGTATCAGATAGCACATCACCGTACTTAATCAGGACATCTCCATAATGGATATTTCCAACTTGGCCTTTGGATGAAAGCTGATCTCTGGAAAAAGTATTGGTAGGTAACAGAGAAAAATATTTGTTGAACGGATATACAATCCAATCCATTGTGAAGCCCTGTAATCTTGTTCTGCCACTCATCAAGTCTTCCAAAGCACCATCACGGATGCTGCGCTTCTTCTCAATCAACTCGGCAAGGTCATCGATGTAGGTATCAAATTGTGAAAGAGTTCTTGCAATTTCTTCTTGTTCTGGCTTATCGGGCACGGTAACCCGTATGCTCTGAAAGTCTTTCTTCGTAATCTGATTGATTGTAGCATTACTACGTCCTCTGACTTGTTCTTGTACAATATTAGACTCAAAAAGTTTTGCAAAAAAACCTGTGGTATCGCCACGTAATACAGACATAAATGCCCCGAATGTCGTGTTGTAGAGTCTTGGCAAAATACAACTTTTCCCAATCAGAGCAGAGCTACCATTTCTTACGCAAACAAGAATATCTCCAGGCTGCACCATTTTTTCTTCCGATACATTTACATTTACATAAACATTGTCTAAAAGTGACAAAGTTCCGTTTTGAATGTTTGAAGATCGCAAAACCAATGTTCCAGACGGTTTGACATTTTCGGGAGTATATGTCAGACCCTGGACAAGATTCACATGGTCAAGCAGTTTTGATTCTGTCCAATCACTCGGATAAGTTACCATTTGTATCCCATCCTTTCCAGAGCCGCCACTACCGCCGCTCTTGATTTTGCAGTTCTGTCCTCGATTTCGCCAAGCGTATGTTCATACCGCTTGGCAATGAGAAGAACTTTGGAGGACAGACCGTTCAGAACCTGCTCGATTTCATCACAGATATCGGCTTCCAGCTTTGCCATCCACTTCGTGTCAAAGAGGAGATGCTTGATTTCATCCATTGTCAGTTCGCTGTATTTTGCCTCGACCTTATCATCCAAAGCTTTGCGGGCTTCTTTCCAAGCCTTGTCCGCCGCGTCCTTTTCTGCGAACTTCGCCGCATATGCAGTCAGCGCATCATACTCTTCTTTATAAATCTCTGGCACAACAGCGGAATCAGCCGCCGCCTTTAGCGCCGCCTTCAGCTTTGCTTTTCCGAATGTGCCGTTCTTGTTGCGGATATCAAACTCGGCCAGTTCCGGCATCTCGCGGATGAGCGTCTCCATCTCGTCAGTCTTGCCCTCGTCAAAGAGCGTGACAAGGCGCGTCATGGCATCCATAACATCGGATGTTTTTTTAGCATCCAGTTCTTTGAGCCGCTTATTGAGATTCGCCTTCGGAATGCTGTCACCTTTATCATTCAGCACGTCCTTCAGCAAGCCCTCATCGCCGGATTCCTCCTCACGCATTTCGTCAAGTTCTGCCTCAAGAGCCGCAGACTGTTCCAGCAGCTCATTGATTGCGGCAAGTTCATCCGCAAAATAAACCGTTTCGATAATCTCTCTCGGAATGAGTGCGCCCTCGAAGGACTTTACCTTTGAAGTATCGTCCACGGAGATCGTCTCGCCGTTTTCATCCTTCGCTTTCTTCTGCGCGTACTCGTATTCGATTTCCCGACCGACTTCATAACCGCTGGCTTTGATGGCGTAAACATCGTCCTGCAGCTTTGCGTTCCAGTAATTCAGCAGGCAGTCGTAAACATCATAGTTGTCGAGAAGCTGTGCGGATTCATAAGCATTGAGGAGCATGACCGCAATCATGCGGATCAGTTCCTTCGGATTGGTCTCGGACTTGATACCGAGCAGGATGTCTTTTACCGAATCACGCCACTGCGCGAATATCGCATCGGTTTCTTTCTGCTTCGCGGCATGGATACTGGCGTCCTGACCGATCACACCCTCGATCTCGCCTGACGGGAGAGCAAGGCTATATACATCGTGCGCCTCATCCATGCAGGTAAAGATTTCTTGCTTCAGAGCCGGGGAGATATCCCACAGCCTCTTCAGCGACTCAATGTCCGCTCTCGGAATGCCGCCCTTCAAATGCGCCGCAATATTCTGCGGCAACATATCATCAATTTTTTGTATGTAGCGGGGTACATTCAGATTGCCTGCGTTCTGCTCCAGGATATCTGTATATTTTACAAAGCGGGAATAGCCTGGTATTTCCAGGTGGCTGGTGAATGTCTGGACGATTTTCTCAATATCCTGCTCGCGGAGTCTGTTCTTGTTGCCATCTTTCTTGAATCCACAGCTGGCATCAATTAGAAAGATGCCCTCCCTGGTTTCGGAATCCTCTTTGTCTATGATAACGATGCAAGCGGGAATACCTGTTCCGTAAAACAGGTTTGCAGGGAGGCTCACGATGCCTTTAATGTATCTCTTCTTCAGCACTTCGATACGGATGGCTTCTTCTGCATTGCCTCTGAACAGAATGCCATGCGGCATAATGATGCCCGCCTTGCCGTTACTATCCAGGGATTTCAGGACATGGAGAAACCAGGCATAGTCTCCGTTCTTTTCGGGAGGAATGCCATAGCCGTCAAAACGCTTATACTTGTCTTCAGATGTCTTGATGCCATCGCTCCAGGATTTATCGGAGAAAGGCGGATTCATGACGATGAAATCAAATTTCTTCAATTCGCCGAAATCGTCCGTAAAGGCGGGATCTACCAGTGTGTTTCCGCGCTTGATTTCGCCTGTGCCTTTCTGATGTAGGATAAGGTTCATCTTTGCCAAGCCCGCCGTGGCATGGTCTTTTTCTTGACCGAAGATGGTCACGATAGAATCGCCGTTCTCATCCACTGGAGCCTCGTCCGCTGCCCTGATGAGAAGACTTCCGCTGCCTGCGGCTGGATCGTACAGAGTCCACTTCTTGGTCGGCATCTGACGGATGTCACCAATGCCGATAAGCCGCGCAATGATACGGGAAACCTCGCTCGGCGTGTAGAACTGACCCTTGCTCTTACCAGATTCCTGCGCAAACTTCATCATGAAATATTCATAAGCATCGCCGATGATGTCATCACCGCTGGCACGGTTGTTTTTGAAATCAATCGCCGGATTCTGGAATACAGCAATTAGACCAGATACCTTATCTACTAATTCTTTTCCAGAACCTAATTCTTCTGGATTATTGAAACTAACATCGGGAAGCGAGCCTTGAAGTCTGTTATCCTCCAGAAACTTTTGGATAATCTTGTCTACCCGCTCTCCAACATCGCTCTTTCCTTTGGCAGCAATAAGGTCTTCAAAAGATGCACCTTGACTAATAGTAAATTCTGCAAACGGCTGGCCTTTGTATCGATCTGATACATACTTGAAGAACAAAAGCACCAGCACATAGTCCTTATATCTTGCCGGCTCCACACCGCCTCGTAGTTTATTGCACGCCTCCCAAAGAAGAGAATATAGTTCAGATTTCTTCACAGCCATAGCCCTCTTTAATCTCCATTCTTGTCTTGTTTATTATTATAGACATATCATCATTTATTCCATTGCACTTTTCCCGCTTGCGACCCAATTGTCCAATTCGGAGCATTTAAATTTCCATTGCTTTCCTATTTTGCGAGCAGGAATGCCTTTATCTTTTCTGATCCAAGCACGAATGGTTCCAGGCTTGACTCCCAGATATTCCGCAGCTTCGTCAATGTTTATCCATTTATCGTTAGCGACATCTGCCATCTCTGCACCTCCGAACAAGTTTCTTACAGTAAATCACCATATATTATAGCAGGCGTCAATGCGCCTTTCAATGTGTTTGATGTTATTTGTTGTTGTTTCTTGCTGTTTCTGCGTTTGCTTGAAAAAGAAAAAACAGCAAAATAGGAATCGTTTTATCTGGATGGTTACAACATGGTATCATTTTTCTGAGGTAAAACAAACCTGGCTGGGTTTCAGTTTAGAGGGAAACTCTGGACGTGGGCTTGGGCATGACTTTGCCGTGAATATTCACAGGGGGCTTCGGACAATTTTCAAGGACTTTGGCAAAGAAACTATAACCAGAAGTTCTCATTTAGAAAAACTTTGCCTTATCAGCCCTTTGGTCGGCCGTGATAAAATCAGTGATTTTACAACAAATTTTACTAAAAAGTATTTGTTGGAATACACAGAGGCTTTCGCAACCACCTATCTGGAGTCCGACCAATGTCAGAAGTTTTCTGTTCCTCGTGTTGAGTTCTGTGTGGACACTCACACATGGAAATCTAAAGAGTATACTTTACCTTGCCATGAAGGGGATTATGTTCTTTTAACTCCCCGTGATATACTCACTCGTAATGATACATTTATCAACAGAGAGGACATGATCGGGAATTTGCAGAATATTGCTCCCTCTATGGAAGATGATGCGCTGCGTTTTGCTCTGAACCAGTATTTGAGCGATGTTTTACCTCGTAAGAAAAAAGAAATGAGCCGTACTGAAAAAGAACACGCAGCAACTGCGTTAATAGCCAGATACCCGGAGATCATCGACCATTACATTAAATACAAAGAAGACAACGAGAAGCAGGCAACTTCCATAAGTAAGCAAGTAGTTCAAGAAGTGAAACAATTGTTTAATTGCCAATTACAGGAATTGGCTTCTCTGTTGTACACGCGGACTGACTTTTATGCCACAGCTGGAAACTCTCATGATGAAGCGTATGCCCGCGTTATGTTCTTGAAAAACGTTATAGAAGATATGGATGGGTATCGAATTTTCTATATTAATGGCAAACCTCTAAGGCGAGAAAATGATTTGCAGATTATGTATCGCCTTGTATGGCACGCTACGGAATTTGATGTTAATCGCGAGGTCAATAATGGCCGAGGTCCCGTCGATTTTAAGGTATCGAAAGGCGCAAGAGATGCTGCATTGGTGGAATTCAAACTGGCATCAAATACGAAACTGAAAAAGAATCTTTCAAACCAGGTGGAAATCTACAAAACAGCAAATTGTACAAATAGGGCAATAAAAGTAATTCTTTATTTCACGGAAGACGAGTACGCCAAGGCGAATGGCGTCTTAAATGATTTGGGATTGCAGGGATGCCCAGATATCGTATTAATCAATGCCACGGATAATAGGCCTTCTGCTTCGAATGCCGGATAATAGAAAAGACCACGCCCAAGGTTTTACCCTTTGGTGGGGTCTTAACTATTAGTTAGCACCGCTTGAGGTTATCGCTCAAAAATTGATTTTTTCATGAATCCTTAATTGAACGCTCTCAAAATGCTCTTTTTATGTAGTTCTCTGTGACAGATGGCCAAATCGCCCCTCTTTCTTTTCCCGAAAGAAAAGAAAGAACGGAAAAACAACCCAGTGGGAGCAAAGCGGCCTCCCCCGCGGGCGGGGGAGGCCGATGTGCCGGTACGATTAGTGCTGCTGCTCCTTCTTGCTGCCGCGCGAGATGAAGTTGAGCACCCAGATGGCGAGCATGGTGACGCCGGTCACGATAAAGATGCCGACGAGGCCCTTGAGCATGATCATGAGGGTTTGGGTCAGCGTATCGGGATTAAACGAGAAGTTCATATACAGCTCTCCTTCCTGTCAGATCAGGCCCTCGACGAGCGTAATGACGAGGCCGCCGGCGATCACCGAAGCGATCTGGCCGCTGACGTTCGCGCCCGCCGCATGCATGAGCAGGTAGTTGTAGGGGTCCTCCTCGCGGCCCATCTTGTGGACGACGCGCGAGGCCATCGGGAACGCGGAGATACCGGCCGCGCCGATCATGGGGTTGACCTTCTTCCTGGAGAAGAGGTTGAGGAGCTTGGCAAAGAGCACGCCGCCGACGGTATCGAACACGAAGCCGATGAGGCCGAGGGCGAGGATGGCCATCGTCTCGAAGGTGATGAACGCCTCCGCCTGCATGCGGAACGCCACGGAGATGCCCAGCAGGAGCGTGACGAGGTTGGCCAGCTGGTTCTGCGCGCTGTCGCTGAGGGTACCGAGCACGCCGCACTCGCGGATGAGGTTGCCGAACATGAGGAAGCCGATCAGCTCCGCGGACTTGGGCGCGACGGTGCCGGCCACGATGGTGACGATGATCGGGAAGAGGATGCGCGTGCGCTTGCTCACGCTTGCGGGCGTGTAGGCCATGCGGATGCAGCGTTCCTTCTTCGTCGTGACGAGGCGGATGATGGGCGGCTGCACGATGGGCACGAGCGCCATGTACGAATACGCGGCGACCATGATCGCGCCCTGGTAGTGCGAGCCGAAGTACTGCGACATGAAGATGGAGGTCGGGCCGTCGGCCGTGGCGATGGCGGCGATGGAGGCCGCGTCGTTGAGGTCAAAGCCGATGAGCCGGGCGACCATGAGCGTGAAGAACACGCCGAACTGCGCCGCCGCGCCAAAGAGCATCATCTTCGGGTTGGAGAGCAGGGGACCAAAGTCGATCATCGCGCCGATGCCGATGAACAGCAGCAGCGGGAACAGCTCCGTCGCGATGCCGGCGTTGTAGAGCGTCTCGATGGCCTCGCTGTTCACAAACGGCAGGTTGACGAGGATCGCGCCAAAGCCCATGGGGAGCAGGAGCGTCGGCTCCATCTCGCGCGCGATGGCGAGATAGATCAGCACGCAGCCGATGGCGATCATCACGCCCTGCTGCCAGGTGAAGTTGGTCACGTTGGAGAACAGATCCAAAAAGTCCTGCAATGCAATTCCTCCCATCTTACGTTCCGTTGCGGCGCAAACGCTGCGCGCGTATGCCGGCCTGCCGGCGCATATTTGTTGCGTGGCGCGGCTGAAAATGAAGGATTGGCTGCATGTGCGGCGGGGGAATGGATACGACCTGCCGCATGGACAGCAATCCGCCAACCTCCCACTAATATCATACGATACCATTTTGCAGGGATTCCGTCAAGGCCCGCGGGCGCGAAAACGAAAATTTTTACGCGGAAACGGTTCCAATTCGGGCCGGATGGAGGCCGGAAACGGCCCGCCGG
>OLSL01001994.1_pt1 | contig 17423 bp, 16 predicted proteins | sample 1672511 | NCBI WGS metagenome assembly OLSL01 (sample SAMEA3136694, study PRJEB25190) | human gut metagenome | biome: human gut; feature: human-associated habitat; material: faeces | place: Austria | collected 2013
GGAGGTGCGAATCATGATATATTATGATTATACCAATGTAAAAAATGAGGATAACACAAATGAGAAAAACAATTCTTCCCGTATTAATGACAGCAACAATTTCTTTGAGCCTATTGGCCTGCGGATCAAACAATTCCGGTGAATCTGAATCCACCACCAATATTACGGAAGCAGAAACAACGTCCACCGCTGCCGAAGCAGAAGAAATATCCACCACTGTCGAAGCAGAAAACACATCTACTGCCACAGAACCGGATGCCGGGCAGAGTGAAACGAACGCAGAAACCGAACGCACTGAAACCACAGAAGTGATAACGGAAGATTCCACAGAAACTCCGGCACCGGTGGAAGTATCAGGAAGCACGGAGAATAGCACCATTTTGCCTCTCTCTTATGAGGATTTTAATGTTAATGGATTTGGATATAGCAATTACGTAGACTTATATGGAGCCGGAAACGGCTATGAAGATGTAGAACGTATTTCTATTATGACTACAAATTGTACGGCATATACTGAATACCCCGATCAAATGTCATCAGACACAGAAACTTCGCGTGGTATAAAATTAGGCGATTCCAGAGAACAGGTAATTGCTGCTTATGGAGAGCCCCGAAACGAGGTTGTATATAGATCTAAGGCCTATAATCATGATGGTCTGGAAAGCCAGTATAATTTGTGCTATTGCTATATTGATGAGCGCTACCCGGAAGTCTTTTTCAATTTATCCTTCAGTATGGATCAAAATGATAATGTGCTGGACATTTGCTATGAAGCAATATTGATGAAATGGTATAAATAATTAGTCGTTTATAAGTATACCCCCCTAGGAGATATTATCTCATATCCCCTGGGGTATATTAACCTTATAGTTTTATTTCCAATTCGAGGCAATCCCATTCTTCCCCCATTACATTATACTTTTCTATCCCTAATGTTTTTAAATACTTATATTAAGTTCAATAATGCCTGCACTTGTTCATAAGCATCCCTCTTGGTCATTTCTATACTTTCTTCATCCTCTAAATCCATAAAATCCGCTACATCTTTTGGTCCAGCATGATTTTCAGAAGCAAATTTACCTGCTAACTTATCTTTCGCCTCTATTACAATATTTTTATCCCTTACAGGTTCAAATTCTTTTGCCAGTTCTCTTACTCCACCGAAATAATGTTTGATAATAAAGTAAATATCGTAAGCATCCTTTACTTTTCCTCTTCCCATTGCTGCTGTTTTCATTATTATATAAGGAACTACTGCTACAACACTGACATTTGCAACATCTATTGCTCCATCTGGTCGTTCTGCTTCCACACTAATCTTCTGTGCCGGAAATTCAAATGCGAAATTGCCGCCAGTAGCCTTTAATGCCTTAATCCCCTGCACATGCTGACTTCTTCTCTTCAGTTGTGTACCACCATACATTCCTGCTAAAATATCTACATCTACATCATAAGATATTCCTTCCACCATCACTGTTTTTACAAAGGAAAAATATTTTTCCGGATGCTCCTTGTACCCGTTTTTCTGAAGTATCCTCGACATATTCTGATAACCTTCATCCTGCAAAGTCAAATGATTAATCATAATATCTACATCCACACTTCCCACATGACCTTCTTGGGGAAACATTAAATCTGGAACCCAGCCTCCTATCACACGGATTTCATCTTCATATTCTTGAAAAATATTAACCAACTCTACTAGAACTCTATGTGCAGCCCGCTTCTGACCTTCCGAATAGTCTACGCTACTTTTCAAGTCTTCATCTCTTATCATCTAAGTATCTCCTTTTTCAAAACCGCATCTGCCATTTCTTCTCCCCTTCCCTTTATCTGCATACAATCCAAATATATTTGCAGAGGGGATACTACTGCAGACTCGCCAATTACCCTGTAATCCTTGATATAAGAATCATTTTCTAGTGGAAAAATAACCACATTTGAACCACTGTTTACTTCTTTCATGTCCAAATATCGAATTGCTTCCTGAATATCCTCCGGCGCTATATAGACATGTACCTTATTGTATCGTACCACCGGCGTATAACGCACTCCACCGGACAATCCGGTAAGATAAGAATCAATCCCCGTATCTGTCTTTAATTCCTTCAATCGCTCCTCAATAGCAGAGATATTATCTAAGCTATAGCAAGCATAGGATGTTATTTCTTTTTTACCATAATCCTTACTCCATTCTAGCAAGAGTGATTCTGGATCAATAACCTTATAACCATCCGGCAACTTTTCTACCCATGCGTTTTCTATCAGAACTTTCATCAGTTTGGATACCTGTCCAATGCTGCAATTCACCTTTTCCGATAGGTATTTAAGCTTCCATGTCTTAGTTACATCCGCGAACAACTCACGCAAAATACGTGAAGACACCACAGAAGTCCTTTCAAATATTGACACAGACCTTTGCTCTTTAGGTCTTGGATTCTTATTTCCTTTTTCTGACAAATAAATAGAATGACCCACAAACCAACAGTTTCCTGCATAGTCAAAATACCCCATTCCATTATCTTCACATATTTGTGCAGTTCTTTCTGAAATATATGGAGCAACCAATATGTTAACTTTCTGACTTTTATTCTGCTTTTCAATCAATTTTATAACTGTAGATGGAAACACCCTGTTCAAGAAGCTGGCATATATTTGAAACTCATACCCATCATCCATCTCCACAGATGCAATAAAACCATCTTCTGTTCTGCTGACAACTTCATACTTCTGAATATTAGGAAGTTTTAAAAACTTATTCTCAACACATGCTAATCCCACTCTATCTAGTTTCACTCATATCACCGCTTTCACTCATGTAGTGAAACTTATTATATCAGTGAAATTAAATCAAGTCAACTAAGTCATTCTCCAGCAGATAATTTGCAAAGGTAACAACTCTGTTGCATGCCTCACTTATAAATCTATGCACATTTCTTTATACATAAGCGTTTCCAATATTCATATAGTCTTTTTTCTCCTAGTGACTTTTCTCCATACTTTTCCGTAAAGATACTATATTCACATTTAGGCACAAGCAAATCTTCCATATGAACCTTGAGCAATCTGCTCAATACATACAAATGATCTACTGATGGTAAAATGTTTCCTTTAAACCATCGATATATAGGCTGTGGGCATGACAAATGTAATATTTTCTGAATATCTTTAACTGTATAACCAGATTTATCAAACATCTCTTTCAGCAATATTCCTGTTCTTTCCATATCAATATTCTCATACATAAGCATATGCTCCTTCTAGCAAAACTCACCTTCTGTCCAATCAAATGGATAATCCGGATCTTCCCAATACCTTTCTTTGCACCATAGTCTTTCATGCACATGAAAGCGTTCCTTCGCCAGCTTTTCCTTTTCGTTATATTCTCTATGGCAGAATGGAATATATATTTCTGCCTCCTGTTCAGTACATGATACATTTTGTAAACGTGGCCCACAATTTGGAAAAACTGAATCGATATCATATATCCATTTACGAGGCTCTTTCTTCTGCTGACTATGCTCATATACTCTTTCAAAATATTGTTTCCATGTATATCTTCTTCCATATTCATCATAAATGCTTATAACACTTTTATTTTTTAGGCAAAACTCTTCCAGTTCCTTATCGTAAGTGTGTACTTCCTTGTACAGGCAACTGAATTGATCAAAGTAGTAATCGGTTATTTTATGGTACACAGTAATGTATGGCTGGTTCAGATGGTATAAGGCAAGGGCTCAGAAAGAAAACTGTTCCTCATAAAATGCGTCCTTTGCCTCAACCGTCAGGTCATCCAGTTCCGAGAAAACATCATGGTAGTTTTTAGGAAATTTGTTCTCACCGAACGCTTCTATCCTGCTTCCATCCACAAATTCCACCTGAAAGCTCATGGAATATCCGTCTAAGACATTGGGATTGCTTCCACGAAAGCCTGCCCAGGACGCCACATCATAGGTTTCCAAAACCCTGCGTGCTTGATCAAGAGTCTCTGCATCCACCGGATAGTCAAAAAGCTCCTCTTCTTCCCCATCCCAGGGCTCTATCCGTACCAGCGCTTTCTCCCCCTGCCGGATCAGGCTTACACTCCTGATTGGCTCCATCATCGTTCCATGCACATAATACGTCAATTCCTTAATATCCGGAAGCGGTGTACTCTGACTGTTTTCTGGATTCTCCATGTTCTCTGTGTCACTTCCTGCCATCGTGACTTCCGGAACTTTATCCTGCTTATTTCCAGTCCACTTTCCGCAGCCTGCGATCAACGCCGCCCACGTAGTAAATGCCATCAGCAATAACCAGCCTTTCTTTCCTTTTTTCATAAGCCACTTCCATCTTCTTTTTGATCACGCTTCTTCAAAAGCATTCGGATGCCTATTGACAGCAGTAAAATAGTTAGCACAACTCTGAAAATACTGACTCCACCAGAAGACATGCCACTTTTTTTGAGTGCAGTTTTTTTATCCAGTTCTCCGCTTAGCATATTGGGTGTCGCCCCTTTTACATAAGTCAGGGTTCCCTGCTCCTGAATGCCGATTACTGTCACCATATCCCCATCGCTCTGATACGGAACAGAATATTGATAACGCCGATCGCCCTCCTCAAAGATTTCTCTGCCCATTCGCTGGGTTCCGATAAATTTTTCACCGCGGTATTTCCGGTCTGTAAGAATCGCAAGTCCTGCCTCCGATAGCGTCTCCTCATCAAATTCGTATTCTCTTCCCAGCATAAGCTGTTCGATAAATTCCTCGGACAGATGATAATCTCCCACATCTGCTGCGCCCTGGAAGATTTCCATTCCGCCCACGCCCAGATCGGAATTCCATTCCATATTTTCCTCTGTTGCCGGGAGATTCCACTTTTTCAGTTTCATTTTTTTTGCACTTCGCATAGCACGTGGGGCATAAATCGTAAGTCCCAGTTCGTCATCATAAGCCGGTTCCAGAACCTTCAGCTCTCCGCAGACAATCACAATTTTTCCATCATTTGCCGGATCATAGCTGCCCTGTCCCACATATACCACATCATCCACTTTTCCTTGAATGGCCACACGCTTTGTACCACACGATCTTACTGTAGAGACAGCACAAAGTAAGCCGAGCAGTATCACGATAACTGCACCTGTTTTTCTATTTTTTCTTGGTTTCTGGGTTTTCTTCATCTTCACACCCCTTTCTTTCAAAATCATACATCACTGCTCTTTACTGTCGCTTTATGGCCAGGGATTCATGATCATATAAACAGTCATGACAAATAATGGTAATACAATGAATAACGGCAGCGCCCAGTTTCCCATTGTCTCCCTGACATTCTTCCAACGCATAAGTAAAGTTTTCCTGTTCTCCCTCTTCTGGTGAATGCGTTTTCGTTTTCCATTTTCCAGAAGCTGAAAGATCACTGGTGAATCATAAACCTCAATTCGCCCAAATACGGCAAATCCTACCATAGAAATCGGAAGTGCCAGACACAGCCAGATGATATTGTAACTATAATCCAGCTGCTGGAACAGGGTCCAGTCACCGGAACCCATACACTTAAATGCAGTAAGGATCCATGCCAGAATGCAAGTGGAAGCATTCACCAGCAGAAGGATCATCACAATCTTTACGATACGCCCCGGAGAGTAGAATCCCAGCTGTACCGGAAGTTCCTTTCCGCCAATCATTTCAAAGAACACCGGTTTTATGGAGTCTTCTGGTTTCTTCTTTTCTTCTTCGCTGATACTTTTAAAAATCTTTCTTCGAACTCTGGCCTCTCTTCCCTTACTGAACACCGTAAACAGAATCAGCGCCGCCACCAGCCCAGCCATGCCAACCAGTTCAAACAGTTCCTTCAGATCCATCGGCACTCCGCCATAATTCCGGAATGCAAAAAAGAAAAAAATCATCACTGCCAGCGTTCCAAGAAGCGGCTCGATCACCCAGGGATAGGTCCTAGTTTCTTTTTCCGCCAATACAGATACTTTGCCTGTCTGCCCGTTCACTGCTGCCTGCACTTCTCCGCAATCCATAAAATAGACCGGAAGAAATGCCGGCAGACGAAGCAATGCTTCTGACTCCGGATACAATGCCAGACCGGTTGTCTGCATCGTGTGCTCCACAGTCGGGCGATATTCCTCTGCCACCTCTTCAAACACACGGCGTCTTAACTCCGCGCCATCTGCAGTCGGAACCTCTGCTGCATGGCCTGCAATATATCCAAATTGAAATGGCTCCAGTTCATCCCACAAAAATGGTTCCATTCCATTTAATAACAAATTGTTGCAGCGATTCGTCACATTGACTGCCACATGCTCCAGAAATCCTCCGCATTCATAATGTCTGTTGGAATTGTCTCTGGTCACGACAAAACGGATAGGTCCGCGGATCAGTTCATATGGCAGATAAATTCCTTTTAATTTTTTCTTATTTTCCTTTAAAATCTGAGCTTCGCTTTTATCATGATGCTGCTCGATCCATTCATCCAGTCGTTTTTCTGCCTGCTTCCGATTCAGTTTAAAAGGAATCAGCATCTCCGGGAAACCTTCTCCCATCTGGACATCCGAGCGCAGAACCTTGGACTGGCAGAAAATGCAGGTCTCTGCCACTTCATGTTCTTTCACAATCACCCGTGCTCCACAATTCGGGCACTCACAGGCAATCGTCCGACTGTCCGGAAGTTCCTGCTCTAACAAAGTTTTTGTAAGGCTCCGAAATTCCCGAAGCTTTTTTAGCGGAATCTCTGTTCCTGTATTTCCTCCACAGTTCGGACAGTGGTAATTCTGTGTCACAACGTCAAACTGGGCAGGTGCGCCACAGGTGGCACAATGAATGGTCATAATCTTTCCCTGATTCATACCCTATCCTCCCTTGATCCTGTTTTTATGCCCAGGGATCTGCTTCTTTTGGTATACGAATTCCGGTTAAGAGCTGCTGTTCCCACAAGAACCACTGTCCTGTAGATGGTTTATTCCGGAGCTTTAATGGTCTCGGACTGTCTGCGCCACTACACACGACATATAAATTAAGATACCCTTCCCCTATCTGGCTTCTGCTATATGCATTTTCCAATACAACAACCCGATACGGCTGTACTGGAGTATAATTATTTTCCGGAGAAGACCCAGAAAAATAGGAACGCATCAGATACTCTTTTCCACGAAATCTGTCTCTTATAAACTGTTTGTCAATTCCATTTAACGGTCTGGGACCCCGCAGAAAATCCAGCATTTTTTCTGTTTCAGATGGATTCTCAGGATAAAGGGCAAGTGATGCTACCGTTAAAGCAGCCACTTCCTCCGGGTTTGTCAATCCTGCCTGTGGCATTGCCTGTAATTCCTGTAATGTTTTTGGTAGTTTGTTTAATGTTATCTCGCTCATAATATCCCTCCTTTAGATTGGTTCCCATTCTCCGGTCAGATCATCCATTCGATAAACTAATCCAGATGAAGATACCGCATAATAATATTCTGCTACAAACTGATCGGGATGCTCTGTTCCAAGGGCAAAAAGTACACAAGCTTCCCCTCGGATCGTATCCATGCCGTCCACATCCCGGATTGCCATACCAAGTTCCAGTCTCTCCTGTACTTCAGATTGTGCAAGCAGTACATCGATTTCATTGCTGGAATAATCGTAATTCTCCCCAGCCGCTGCTACAGGATGCAAATAGAATTTTTCCACTGACCCGCTCGTAAATGGGAAAAAAGCTTCTCCTTCCATTTCGTGAATGGTCAGGCATTCTCCATCCAACTCCAGCCAGATCGTACCACTTCGGGTGCCATCCGGCGTGTTCAGCCAGAATTCCAGAGATTCCCCAAGTGGATCCCCATATGCATAATTGCCATCCCAGAAAAAACGGATATCCTCCATCTCTCCATCCAAAAGTCCCCCATAATACCACATGTCCAAGGGATATCCATCCTCACCGATCATGAAAGTAACGCTGTAAAAATAAGGTTCACCAGCATCCGTTTTAGCAGAATCGCAATACCAGCTTCCCTCCATTCCATAGAGATATCCCTCCTCCGGCATATAGGAACCCGATAAGAGCTGCTTCACTCCGTCTGTCGGCTCAATCTCTCCGGCATAAGTAAGATAATAAGGATGCCAGGAAACTTCCCTGCTTCCTTTTCTGGCTGTGACCTGTACATTGGAATAAAGATCACTGAGATTACACTGCAAGATCAGAGGAATACCATCGTCGCTTTCCCATAACAGATCTTCTGTACGGCTCTCCGTAAAGTCATCATTCCAGCTGCAGGACTCTATGGATATCTTCCACCCAGCTTCTGCCGGAACGATCACATACCACTCATCCCCTGTATATTCTATGATATGGTCTTCTGAAATCCCGTCCAAATACGGATAGGTCTCAGCTCTTTGATATTCTTTTCCCGGAAAGCTGTAGTCTGGCGTATAACCCAGAAATGAGGCTCCAAATGCTGCCCCATAATCTCGCAGCCATTCCTGTTCTTCCACCAATGCCGCTTTCCCCGCCTCCGTAAGCCAGGAAGTCGTACCTTCTTTTTGGAACTCTCCCAAATCCGGGGATTCCGTATGGTCACTCGTGGTCGATTCTTCTTCCGGTTCCACATAGTCTGGATTGGTCATTCCCAACCCGCCGTCTTTAATATCCAGGAAGGTGCAGCCGGTAAGAAATGTACAGAACAATACCAGTATTGTCAGAAGCACGCCTTCCTTTTTTCCAGTTCTTCTTTTCTTTCCCATTTGCTGTCCCTCCTCATATCATTATAAAAATTATAACTTCTTCAAAATATTAGCCACCATAATCTGAATAATCTTCTATCAGACGCACGGTATGATAAGCTTCTGTCCCATACATCTGGATCATCAGATCGTTCCAGTGAATAGATGGATAAAACCAGGCAAATTCCTGTCCGGACACATCCTCGATTACATAGCCGTCGGGCGAATTATATACATACATTGCTTCCTTTGTGTAATAGGGATTCATCTCTTGATCGTACACGGTATAATCCACTGTTCCGATCTCAAGCCGCTCGTCCGGACTGTTGAAAAATCCAGAATCTCCTGCTCCACTATACATATTGAAACTCCAGGTCTCATATCCTTCTCTCTCTGAATATGCCGGCATGGACTCATAAAGCCCTGGTGTAATCAGCAGCATCCCTATCTGCCACAATTTTCTGCCATTTTCATCTGTATACCAGCCATCCGGAGTCATATGGTTACGCAGAATATTTCCTGTTTCATCCAGATATCTGTCAGTCCCATCTATTTCTGTTTTCCAGCAGGAAGCATCTTTTTTCCTGTAGTAATCCCCTTGCATAAATGGAATATATGCTGTACCGAAATCTACAGAAAGGACATCTCCCGAAAGTGTATAAACTGCCGTTATATCCTGGGTTGCTGAGACTGCCTGTGTTTTTCCCGCATCTGTGAACTGCAGAATATCTATCATCTGCTCGTAGTTACTCTCCGGGCAAGAAAGAAACAGATAATCCTCATCCGTATCATACACCGTGATATATTCTCCGTCTTCGCGATAATATGTACCATTCCAGGCAGACTGATTTGCCACTCTTTCAAAGCCCTGTCCTGCAGATTCCGTGATTTCTGCAATTTCTTCGTCAACCGATTCTGTCGTTTCCTCATGCTCCGATCCTGTCATCTGCTCGTCTGCCATCTCTGGTTCTTCGTGAACAGATTCTACGGTTTTCTCTTCAACCACTTCCGGCTTTTTCCCACAGGCTGTCACGGCTGCCATTGATAATACGATCACAGCACCCATCAGAATTTTCATGCACATACCACCTCCTTTTCCACGCAATTTTCAGCACCGTTTAAAACTTTCCACCACCGCCACCATGTGTCGTTCCTGAAGAAGAAGTATGGGTACTGCTTCCTGAACTGTCCTTTTCCGGCTTCTTTACCCGATCCACTTTACTGTACAGGAACAGATCCTGCTGGGTTGCAAGCTGCATACTTCCTTTTTTTACATAATTTGCTGCCGCTGTCTGTTTACGCACAGTTTTCAGCTGAGCCTTCATGCTGCCCACTATAAGAAAGGCTCCTACCAGACCAATCACAATACAGATAGGAAGTACCAGTGGTGACAACGGAGCATGGGGCAGATCCTTTTTTGAAAATGGATGACCTTCTCTGGCCATCGTGATCATCTGATCACACTCAGACGCATAGGTGTAGAATGCAGAAGCATAATTTCCAGAAGAAAGATCTTCTTTCATTGCACTTCCACGATAGCTGATTCCCGCATCTGTAAAAGCGGTGATTCCATACCCACAGGTGGAAATATACCAGTCACTCTCTGCCATACTGATAAGCAGCAGCAATCCATCCCTGTTTGCTCCATAACCGTAGTCACAGTAATCATAAAGATCGTCCGCATATTCCTGAATATCGCTGTAACCATCCATGTCTTCCGACGTGATCAGTACAATATCCATTTTCTGTCGTTCACTGATCTCATTTAAGGTTTCAAGTAACTCAGACTCTTCCTCATAAGTCAGAAGATCTGCCATGTCTATCAGCCGTTCATACTCTCCCGTAAATCCTTCCGAAGCCATTGCCGCAGCCGGGAAAGACGATACAGCCAGAAGCACAGCAGCCGTCATACACGCAAGTTGTTTTAGCATCCTTTTCATCTGTCTTACCCCCTTTCTATAAAATACGTGCCAGCCACAACAGCCAGCTTATCCCATAAGCCACTGCTGCAATGGCAACTGTTGAAAGAAGCATCCAGCGGTTTGCCGCTTTCTTATCCACAGGAAGGTCTCCGACAAATTTTCCATTCTGTCCATTCATGGCAAATCGGTACTGATTTCCATTCCACGTGGTATTTAAAATCCATACCGGATACAGTGCATATTTAGCACTTCCATCATGGAACTGTACACTACTTTGTTCCACAGTTACCGTGTTATATCCTTGCACTGTAGATCTGAAATTGTCTTCCGTTGATTTCTTCACGCGGACATTGGCACGTTCAATGCTTTCTTCAGCAGACACATCATATTTGTCAGCCATATAGCCTGCAAGATATGCTGTCTGGAATGGAACTGCTTCGCTAAAATCGAAGGGTTCGATCGATTCCATCAGATCATCTTCCATCTTACTGGAGCCATCTACCGGCACCCGCTCAAATCCAATGGTTCCGCCTCTGCTCAACATGAAAAACCGCGTCTCTGTGTAATCATACTTGCTGTCACTCCAGGTTCTTATCTTTGTCGCCCGATAACTGATATTGGCATCTACATTGGTGTCAAACAACCAGAACGGCACATATACTCCTTTAATCTCATCAATATGATTCTGATCTTTGAAAATCTTCGGAAGCAGACGTTTTCCATTCAAATGCTTCATGAGTCCTGCCTTCGCTGCCTTTTTGTCCAGCTTAAACGGAATCACATAATCCGGGCGGAGGTCTCCCGAAAACTGCCCCATCAAAACAATCGAATTGCCACAGTATGGGCAGGAAGAGGCCGCCATACTTTCGTCTCCCACGATCTCACCACCACAGGATTTACACTGATATGTACGCAGTCCCGTTTTCTCTCCGTCCTGCCACTCGCTTCCCGCCGCAGTATCCCACGTCATATCATCGCCCTGCTCCTGCTGTTTTAAAGCGTCATCATATCCCTGAAGCGCCTCCATCTCAAATTCTGTATCACAGCAGGGGCACTTCATCTTCTGAATGGCACTGTCAAAAACAATGGCACCGCCACAGCATGGACATTTATATTCCTGAATATTTCCCATACTCTGTCCTCCTTTCATTCTCTCTTCCAGAATTTACTCAAACCATGAGTCAACCGGTTCTCTGAATTCCGCCGCGGTCAGCATAGCTTCCAACAGCTCCAGAGATTTCTGATAATAGATATCCGGATCATTCTTCATGATATTCGTAGCAGCTGCTAGTTCCACCGGATCCGTCAGTACACTGTCATCCACATAGGTGGTCGCATACACATCATAATTGGTACTCTCAGTGATCTTAAGACGCAGATAACTGCTCACATATCCATAGAACGAGGTCTGTTTCATAATTCCAGAATATCCGGCAATGGTACATTCCTCGTACCCTTCCGCTTCTTCCTCTTTTGGTTCGTTCACTTTTGTTTCTTCTTCTGTTGTCTCTTACGTCTCAGGCTCAGCAGCATCGGTCTCTGCCGGTTTATTAGCTCCGCCGCATGCAACCAGGCCAAATGCCATAATCACTGCCAGTACAACTGCTAAAATTCTTCTATTCTTAATAAATCAGCACCTTCTTTTGCTGCTGTTTTCTCTGCTAGAATGGACTTCCACACTGCGGGCAGAATTTCGGTAGATGTGTCGGATCTGTCGGCTCCCAGCCACAGTTGCTGCAGCGGAGATGCCGTGCTGCCGGCTGCGGAGAACCACAGTTCTGACAGAATCTTCCTGTATTTGTCATACCGCAGGAGCAGACCCAGCTTCCATTCTGCATCATGTTCGGATTCTGCATTCCTGCCTGACCCTGCATCATATTCGGATTTTGCATACCGGCCTGTCCCTGCATCATATTCGGATTTTGCATGCCGGCCTGTCCCTGCACCATTCCAGCACCAGCCATGCCAGCGCCTATTCCGTTCACAACGGAATTGACGAATCCCTGACCATCTGCCATATTGTTGATCACATTCGCCGCTACACCTCTTGCTGTCGGCTGACCGGTCAGAACAGCTACGATTTCATCTGCCATCTGCTGATATTTACGATAATCCATATTGTACTCCGGATGTACCATACTCTGGCGGCGGCTGCCCATCATTCTTCCCATGCCGGCACCCATACCGGTAACCTCATCTACAATCTCAATATCACTCGAGTTCAGGCGGAAACGAATCTGGCTGAACCAAGGATGTTTGACTGAAATCTCAATATAGAAGTTATAGGAATAGCAGAATCTCGGCGGATTATAACTGACTTCCTTTCCCTGGGCATCCTCCTTCTTCAGTTCCGTGTCATCCACCTGCAGATCTAGATTACAGGAAATTACATCGGAAAGAGGAATGATATCCGGATTCGCCTTTAAAATATCGCTGGAAGAGGTGACAACAAAACGTTTTCCAAGTTCATCAACCATCACCTTCATCCGCTCACCGATGATACGGGTTGCCCGGAAGCTTGCGATCTGACGCTGGTTTTCTTCACGATAAGCCAGCTGCTGTTTGATCTCTTCCACCGTAGAAGATTTTCTCTCAGAGAAAAACGGGGAAAGCTTTGCTGCACAATCTTTACAGAGATTTCCATCCTCTAACTTTCGGTTTCCAAGGAGACCAATCTTTTCTCCACACACATCACAATACTTTTTATCAAAAAATCCCATCTTGAAACCTCTCTTCTTTTTGTCAGGTGATTTTTAGTTTGTAATATCTCCATCATCGAACGGATCACCGCACTCCGGACAGAATTTTGGCGGATGTGCCGGATCTTCCGGTTCCCAACCGCATTTATCACAACGGTATAAAGGTGCTCCGGCCGGTTTCTTTGCGCCACAGTTCTGACAGAACTTTCCTTTATTCACCGTTCCACAGGAACAGGTCCATCCGTCACTGTCTGCCGGCTTTGGTGAACCACATTCCGGGCAAAATTTTCCGGTAGCTGTGGCTCCGCATTTACACGTCCAGCTTCCTGCTGCAGGCTGTGGTGCTGCTGCCTGGTTCTGCTGCTGACCCATTGCAAACAGGTTCTGTGCATTCATGCCGCCCATTCCGCCTGCATTCATAGCCATACCCATGCCCATGAATCCGGTCATCGCTCCTGCATTATTGTTTGCTGCTGCTTTCATAGCATCGATCTGTCCTCCTACCAGGCGGGCTGCCGCAGTATTCGGATTGGTTGTCATTGCATTTTCTTCCCACTCGGTCAGTTTCAGACGCTGATCATCCGGAATACTTAAGGAATTGATATTAAATGAAAATACCTCTATACCACGTTTTTCCTTCCAGGTTTTTGAGAGAACATCATTCAATGCATCAGAAAGCTCCAGGGTGTGTGCCGGAATTTCATAATACTGAATTTTCTTTGCAGAAAGAGTTGCCAGTGCCGGCTGCAGAGCTGTCATCAATTCACCCTTTAAGCGAGGTGCAATCTCCGTACTTTCATAGTCGCTTTCTACATTTCCGCAGACATTGGTATAAAACAGAAGCGGATCACTGATACGATACGTAAAATTACCGTTACAGCGAAGATCTACTGACAGTTTATATCCCAGCTCTTCATTTACAACCACGCGGAACGGAATCGGTGTCGCTGTTCCATAAAGGATCTCTCCCATCTCTTTTGTGTTAATGTAATAAACACGCTGATCCTTTCCAGTATCTCCGCCAAAGGTGAAACGTTTGCCGACTACCTTGAACGTCTCACGAATGCTCTCTCCCAGGTTTCCTGCAAAGATACTTGGTTCTGAAGAAGTATCGTAGGTAAATTCACCCGGCTCAGCACAGACCTCAACGACCCTGCCCTGTTCTACGATCAACATACACTGCCCATCTGCAACTGCGATACCACTTCCATTGGAAATAATGTTGTCATTTCCTTTCGTATTGGACGAACGTCCTGTTATACGTTTCTGTCCTTTTGTTACCAGTACATCTTTTCCCAGCGCCTCACAATAGAAAAACTCTTTCCATTGATCCGCAAGTGTGCCGCCCAATGCTCCCATACCAGCTTTAATCAGTCCCATAAACAAATCTCCTTTCTTCTCTTTGTTTTCACTTTCTATCTGAAGTCAGCATATCAGTTTTTACAGAAAAAATATATGCGAACCACTGGTAGCAATTTTCACTTCTGGATGTTCCAGCATTTTCCATTCGCTGAATACGAGATAAATATGGTAATTGGTCATTTTCTTGTTATGGAGAAGTGCCGCACTGCATTCCACATCGTACCTTCTATGAAAGCTGTCCGTGAAAAGCCTTACCACATCATCTGCCTTGTACTCAACAAAACTTTCCGGAAGTGCAATGATAAACTCCCGTCCTTCAATACACTTCCCAGCTGTTCCGCTTGTATTCAGTGTTATCGTATGGATTATGGCATGGACCAAAAAGGCACTCGATAAAAAGGAGGGGATCCTGATGTTGATCCTCTATGCCATTTATGTTATATATATCTGTATACGATAAATATGAAAATTGATTCACTGATGTGATAAAATTCTACCTTTATATTGGAAACAGGAAACAGAACAATCACTTGCCGGCAGATAAATTTCTGCCGACAAGCGATTTTTATTTTTTCAATTAAAATCCTGTCAATCTGAAAAACATCAATTCATTTGCTGATCCGTCGTCTCGTTCCTGTGTCAGCATAATTAACAGAGAGCCGTCATCTAAAAGCTGCATATCTTCCAGCCATGGATAACTGACACCAAATATGTCCTCTGTAGAAATTGCACCTACGTGCGTTCCATCTTTTGCCCAAAATTGTATTTCACGCATATTTCCATCTGCAGCCACAAAACCATTTTCTGTTTCCGCCATGCCTGTAATGGAACCGAGCTTGTCCGGAGAACTGATATCTTCTCCACCTAATTTCAAAAGCTGATTGCCATCATAATCATAGACAACAATTTTTGTGCCTTCATCTTCCACAGCCATGGAGCCGGCAACCATAATATGACTATTCGTGATCTGTACGTCATCTATCATAGAAAACAGTCCCTTGCGTTCTTCATCGTTATTTAATCCGGTCAGTATCCACGGTTCTGCCGTCAGGTTACCGCCTTGATTCGCAATCTTCTGAGTATCACTGTTCACCCAGAAACTGATTCCCCATTCTCCGGATGGATGCATATTCAGATCTCCGTCTACTGTTGTCTGAAGTGCCTTTTTCCCATCTTTTACGCCAATTACATCTCCAATTCCAGGCGAAAGATATAACATTCCACTGCTGTCCCCAGACAAATATTCAAAATCATCGTCTAATTCCATCGAAGATACGAATTCAAGTCCACTTTCTGAATATTCATAAGTATCCAGTTTGTTCTCCAGCAAATGGAACACTTGATTGCCCTGTTTTACAAACTGATGATCCATAATCTGCATAACTCCCTGTGCTTCTTTAAATGGGATATATTCCGGAACGATTGTATAAGAACCTACCATCTGCTCTGCCAATACAGGTTCAAGAGGCTCTCCCTCCCATGGCCATGGTGCGTCTTTATTTCCTTCATCCTCTAATTTCAGCACAATTCCTTCCAGCAATTCTTTGTCAGAATCATCTATTTCCTGTCCTTTTACTCTGATATCATAGGATGTGCCAGACTGTTCATAACGATACATATACGTTTTTTCTGTGGAATTACTTTCTGGCATTGCTGTATATTCTGCATTTCCTATTGTTACAGTGTCCATTTTTCCTTCAGCATATGCCTCTAAATCCACTCCAAAGGCAATTAAACTCTTTCGATATGTATATGAATCCTCCTTGGTCGCTTCTATAGAAATGACATTCTCGGATCCATCTGCTGTATCTCCATCAAAAAATCTAACGTAAGAATATCCTTCATCTTTCTTCATATTCTCTTTATCGTAGTTCCATGCCTTCGGATAATACACTGTAAATAAACTTAATTTAAGACTTTCTCTGTCTTTAAATTCTGTTTCTTCCTGCTCTACTTTTTCCGATTTTTTCTTCTCCGGATTCTTTTTTTGTCCACATGCCGCTATCATCATCATGCATATCATGATACACAGCACACACCACAGTTTCTTTTTCATGTCGTCTTCCCTCCTTTCATGATTTCCACATCCTTTTCAGTTATTCACTGTCACTTTTTACACAGTGGAATGTGTAGTAGTCATCATCATCACTGTATTCTACTTTCAAAGTACCATCGTCATTTATCATCACTATAAGAGATGGATTTTCTGATTCAATCGAACAATATCCCAGTGCAACTGACCATGGGAAAGTCCCAATCTCCTCCCCTTTATAAATAACTGTTACATTACGGTCACTTTTGAAATCAAGACGCAGTGCATCATTGATGTTGTCTACTCCTTCCATAGAAGTCTGAGGTCCGTCTCCTAAAAGTTCTTCCACGCTTTCTGCAGCCCACTCACCTATGACTGCATTTTCCTCCTCTGTCAGATAGAGTGCCGGATCCATTGCATCCGTTCCATCCTTTGCAAAAATCACCTTTACTCCCATCTCGAGCATATTATCAAAAGAAATAATATCTTTTCCAATGATTCCCACCATCTCTTCTCCTTCGATGCTCAAGATAAACTGATCATCTTCGACAGACCATTTTCCATTTCCGGTAGTGTCTCCGACTGAAACGGATACTTTTCCTCCATTTTTCACTTCAAATTCAAAATCACCACCGAAAGTTTCATCTAGACTGACGGATATTCCCATCATTTGAGCGGAGACCGCTACCCATTTTCCTTCATATGGATTCTTCTCTCCTGCTTT
>OLSL01002005.1_pt1 | contig 17381 bp, 21 predicted proteins | sample 1672511 | NCBI WGS metagenome assembly OLSL01 (sample SAMEA3136694, study PRJEB25190) | human gut metagenome | biome: human gut; feature: human-associated habitat; material: faeces | place: Austria | collected 2013
TGTTATTTTTTATTTAAAATAATATTTTAAATGAGAAAAAATATATTTTTTAAGATTAAATATATACTATTAGTGAATAAATTGACTTTGATGGTTTATGGATAAATATGCTTTAAAGTAAGATAATTATTTAGGGAGGTATGTTTATAATGAATGATGAATTAGACAATAGATTGATAGGAATAAATATTGCATATTATAGGAAATTGAAAAAATATACACAGATGCAATTAGCACAAAAAACAAATATTAGTTTAAGTTATATGGCAAAAATAGAAAGTGGCTTAGTAACAGGTTGTGTATCTTTACCAGTATTGTATAAGATATCTAGAATTTTAGATGTTAGTTTAGATAAGTTAGTTAATAGAAATTAATTGATAAAGGAGGTTGTGATTTAATGCCAATAGGTAGAGAAATTATAAATGATGATTACAGAGAAGATAAGATTATAAAAGAAAATAAAATGAACGAAAAATTTAAAACAAATAATGAAAAAAATCAACAATTAGAAATGATATTTATTCCAGAAGAACCGAAATATTCATTAGATGATATTATTTTACCAAATAGTATAAAAGAACAAATATTAGATGTTGCAGATTATGCCCAAAATAGTAAGATTGTATATGAACAATGGGGTTTAGAAAAAACACATAAATATTCTAAGCGTATAGGCATAAATTTATATGGCGCTCCAGGTACTGGTAAAACAATGGCAGCCCATGCGTTAGCTAAATATTTAGGTAGAAAAATTCTTATTGTAAATTATGCTGATATTGAATCTAAATATGTAGGCGAAACACCTAAAAACATTCGTAAAGTATTTGAAGTAGCAAAAGAAACAAATAGTATTTTATTTTTTGATGAAGCTGATGCTATTTTAAGTAAACGTGTTACTAATATGACTGGAGCAACAGATGTTAGTGTAAATCAGACTCGCTCTGTAATGCTTATGCTTATGAATGATTATCAAGATTTTATTATTTTTGCTACTAATTTTATTGAAAATTTTGATCCTGCTTTTATGCGTAGAATTTCAATGCATATAAAGTTTGAATTACCAGATTTTGAATGTAGAAAAAAATTATGGAATATATATATTCCTAATATTATGCCAAATAATATAGATATTGATGAAATTGCTGAAAAATATGAAGGTTTATCTGGAAGTGATATTTCTAATGCTGTTTTAATGGGAGCATTTAAAGCAGCTAGACAACATGATTCATTAGTTGATAAAAAATATATATTTGAAATGGTTGAGGGAATATTGGCTAGTAAATCTGCTAATCAAGGAATATCAATAAAATCAAAAGTAGTATCTGAAGAATATTTGAAACAAGAATTAACAAAGTTTAGAAAGGATAATAATATATAATGGTACCATTATTAGTAGCGGTTGGTGTAGCTGGATTAGTTGGTGTTACAACAAAAGTATTATCTAACAATAAAGAAAAAACTATTAAAAAATGTCGTGCTAGACCAATAAAAAAGGAAGAATTACCTATTTTTTTACAAAAAAAATTAGAGAGTGTAGAACAAATTAATTATAAACATAATAAATAAAAAAGAAGAAAGAAGGATTAATTTTATGATACCTGTAATAATTGCTGGAATTATTGGTGCTGGAATAGGTGCTATTGTAGCATTAAATTGGGATGAAATAAAATCATGGCTTACAAATTTAATTTGTGAAGTAAAAGAATTATGGCAAAAGTATAAACCATATGTAAAAAAAGTAGCTTCTATTGTGGCTGAAAAATATATTAAAAATGGTCATCCAATGGTAAGAATAATGTATAGATTATTTTTTCAAGATGAAAATACGCATAAATGGAATGAATTGCAAAATTTACCTACTCAAGAAATTAAAGCGGATGAATTACCACCTTTTATACAAGCAAAATTAAAACATGCTGAACAAGTTGATATTACTAATGAAATGCAACGAGAATTGAAATTAACAGTTTAAAGTGGAGGTGTTCTATTATGGAAAATAATAAATCTACAAGTATAAAAGAAGAAATTAGTAAATTGGCTGATGAGATAATTAATAGTGTAGAAATTACTTTTAAGTCCATTGTACAGAATTTAAAACAAAAAGGTTATGAACCTAGAACTTTAAAAGATTTTGCAAATATGTATATAAAACCGGCAGATGAACTTCTTATAAATGAATTAAAAAATACGAAGTTAGAATATATAGGTGGTGATTTTAAATTATATTATATTGATGAAAATTATTTTGGAATAGTAATATCTTGGTATTTTAAGAATGAACAACAAAAATTTAGTAAAAAAAGATATGAATATGAATATAATAATAAACGTAATTTAACAGAGGAAGCTTTCAATAGATTAAGAGAAGAAAAAGCTATTATTTTTGAATTAGAACCACCTAATATAAACGATATAGAATAAATATTTTTTATAATAAGTAATTAAAGAAATATAAAAATGGAGCAATAGTATTTAAATATATTATTGCTTTACTATTTTTAGCAAGGAGGTCGTTTAATGTTTAATTGTGAACATTGTGGAGCTTGCTGTAGAACTGTTGGAAAAACTGAACTAGGTAAACATTTAGCCTTATCAAATGGCATATGTAAATATCTAAATCAAAAAACTAATTTATGTACTATTTATAAAGATAGACCTATATTTTGTAATGTTGATGAGTATTATAAAAAATATTTATCTAAAATAATTAGTCTTGATATGTTTTATAAATTAAATAAACAACAATGTAAACAAATACAAAATCTAAATAAAGATTTGGAGAGGATATTTTATGACTGCAAATTCAAATAATGAATCAGGTTGTTCTATATTTTTATTAATTATATGTATGTTATTTATATTTTTATTGAAAATGACTCCTTTTTTATTACTTATAACAATAATTATTCCATTAATATTATTTCGTTGTACTTTAAAAAATGATACAACTAACAAATATGATGATGAACCATTTCTTAAGAGTATGTTTTTAAGTATACTTGATGTAACTATTATTCCTTTTTTAGCATTTATTATTTTATTTATAATCTCTTTTATGGTTGCTATTTATCGTTTTTATATAGCATATTTTTAAAAATTATTATTCTTTTTTATCATAGAAAATATATATGATTTTTTAGAAGTATTAGTAGATGAAAACTTAATGAATTTATTTATAGTAAAGTTGAAATAGCTTTAATTTGAATAAGATAAAATAGTTTAATATTTGAGGATTAATAGAATTAGTAAAGTTATAAGTATAAATATAAAATGGAATTATTATTAATTTTAATTAGAAACAAAATATAAATAAGAAAGAAGGACAATCTTTATGTCAAGAAGTTTATTAGCTACTAGTATTTTAGGAATTATGGTAGTTGGTTATATTATTACATATCCATTTGATTCATTTTTGGGGAGTTTATTAAATCATGGTTTTTTAGCTGCTGTTATTGGTGGTTTAGCAGATTGGTTTGGTGTTACAGCATTATTTAGAAAACCATTGGGAATAATTTCATATCATACAGAGATTTTACCTCGTAATCGTGAGCGTATTATGGATGAAATTGTTAATTTTATAGGAAAAGATTTATTAAGTGTTGATAATATCATTAGGAATGTAAAAAATTATAATTTATGTGATTTAATTTTATATTATTATAATAGTGAACGAAATCAAAAAAAATTAAAGGAAGCTATACATGAAATAGTGTTACAAGTTATTGATACAATAGATGTTAAAGATATTAGTAAATCATTAGAAGGAGCTCTAAAAAGTCGCAGAAAAAATTTTAATATGTCTGGAGCTATTATTAAATTTTTAATAGATTTTGTAAAAAGTCCAACAGGAGATAAATTTTTAGACAATATAATTCGATTTTTAGAAGTTATTGTGTATGATTTAGCTAAAGCAGAATATATGAATTCGTTTGTTATAAAAAATATAGATGTTATTAAAGAAAAGTATGTACAAGATAAAATACAAAGGAAAGCAGCTTTAAAGATGTTTGATTTTTCTAGTGAAACTTTGTTAAATACAGCATTAGAAAAAATTAAAAATTATAGTAATAATTTATTGGATTATAGTAGTAATGAACGAAAAGCCTTGAAAGATTGGATAATAGAACAACTTGAAAAATTAGAACGTAAAGATGGATATAAATTGAAAATAATGAAAATGGAACATTGGTTTTTTGTAAAAAACTATAGTTTTGATGATAAAATTGAAGGTTTATTAGAAAATATAATTTATGATCAAGATCAACAAAGAAATATATTAAAAAATATAGATAAATTTATAGATGATTATATGCAAGATTTAGAAATAAATAAAGCTAAAAAAGAAGATACTAACGAATTATTATTAGAACAATTAACAAATTTAATAGAAGAACATTCACCAAAACTAATGAAAATTATAAAAGAAAAATTGATGGCTTATTCAGATAAAGAATTTGTTGAATTAGTAGAAAGCAAAGTTGGTGATGATTTACAGATGATACGTATAAATGGTTCTGTTATAGGAGCTATTGCTGGTATGGGCTTATACGTTATATTTTTTGTAGCAGAATGGATGTGTAATTTATGAATAAATTTAATAAAGCAGACAAAGTTTTATGCATAGCTTTTATTATATTTTTAATTTTTTTAGGACTAAAGTTATATTTAGAAAAAAATATAGTAATAGAGCTTGGTTTATTTTGTGCAGAAGCTGCTTTAGTTGGTGGTATAGCAGATTGGTTTGCAGTAACAGCATTATTTAAAAAACCATTAGGCTTTCCTTTTCATACAGCACTTTTACCTGCAAGAAGAAAAATATTTGTTAATTCTTGTGTAGATATGATACGAAAAGAATTTATGTCCAAACGAAGTGTATATAAAATGATTGAAAAAAGTCATTTGTTGGATGAAGGTTTAATTTATTTGAAGAAAGATAAGAATAAGAGATGGATGGTTGAAAAAGTTATTAGATATTTGGTTGATTATGTAAGAGACTATAGTGATATTGAGATGAAATCATTAGCATATAGTTATAGTCGTATAGCAAATGATTTTATAGAAAATGTAGAATTACAGCCTATATGTGATGATTTATTGAAGGATTTTAAAGAAAAAAGAGATATAGATTTATCTAAACTCACTATTAAATTAAAAAATTATTTAGATGGCGAACAGGGATATGAAAGAATTTTAGCTTATGTAGATCAACTTGCAAGTAAATATAGTAAAGAAGGATTTACTTCAAATTTAACAATGTTTTTTGCGACTACATTAAATGCTTTTAATAGCGAAGATTTAGCGAAAGTTATTCATGCTAGATTGATAGAATTATTAGATAAAAGCTTAGATAAAGATAGTGAAGTATATAAAGAATTATTAAGTATAATTTATGAAGCTTTAGATGAAGTAAATAAAAATGAACATAAAATGATTATATTAAATACTTTAAGAGCTGAATTTATAAAATATAATGTTTTAGAAAAAGTTATATATAGATCGTTAAAAAGTTTGCAAGAGCATTTTGCTAGTGATATTAAAGATAATCGATTACAAAAAGTGTTACAAGATGCTTTAATAAAAGAAATAGATGCTTGTATTGAAAGATTAAAAACAAATCGTGATTTTAAAGAAAAGATAAATATATTTATAATGAATGCTGTTCAAAATGCAGCTTTAAAAGGTGAAGATATTATTTTAGAAACTGCACGTAAATTTTTAGAAGGATTAACAGATGAAAAACTTAATGAATTAGTTTATAGTAAAGTTGAAACAGATTTGATTTGGATAAGATTAAACGGTTCAATAGTAGGTTGTGTGATTGGTTTCATTATTTTTTGGTTAATAGAGTTAGTAAAATTACAAGTACAAATATAAAATGGAAATATTATTAAGTTTAATTAAAAATATAGATTAGAAAAATAGTAAATTATGTAAATAAAGAGTGTAATTTTATTAATTTATATTTAGAAAGAAGATGTTTTATGTCAGGAATATCTACATTATTTAAAGTTATAAGTTATCTTGCTAAAAATAAAACGGCTAGAGATATGGTTATAAAGACAGCTAAAAATCCAACAGCTAGAAATATAGTTATAAAAACTGCTAAACATATGATGAAAAAGTAGTGTGTAGACCGCCAGTATATTATTGGCGGTCTATTTTTCTTTTGCTAAAATATATTTATAAATTTATTTGATAGAAGGTTAATATATGAGTGATTTTGTCAAGCAGTTTATAAATGATAAATATAAACAAATAGATATTTGGAAGGAAAGTGATAAGAGTAAGATTGTTTTGGCATATGATGAGTCAGATAGACAAGTATATGTTATAAAATATTTAAAAAATAAAGATGTTCCTTATCAGGAATTGAAAAAGATAGATGATAGGATACTTCCTAGGATTTATTATATTTTTGATGGTGATGAAGAAATAATTTTAGTAGAAGAATATATCTGTGGTATAACATTAAATGAATTGATAGAGCAAAAAAAATATATATCTGATGAAGAGATACAAGATATTTTAGTACAATTATGTAAGGGATTGAAAAATTTACATCAAAGGGACATTATTCATCGTGATATAAATTTGAATAATATTATGCTTACAAATGATGGCATTATTAAGTTAGTAGATTTTGATACAGTGCGCATTTTTAAGTATAACCAGAATTTTGATACGACATATTTGGGGACAAAAGGCTTTGCACCGCCAGAACAATATGGTTTTAGCCAGACAGATGCTAGAACGGATATATATGCTTTAGGTATGACGATAAAAAAATTACAGCCCAAATCTAATTTACTGCAAAAGATAATAGTTAAAGCAACACAATTAGACCCAGAAAGTCGCTATCAATATGTAGAGGAAATTTTAAATGAAATTGAAGATGAATATAAATTTGAGCAAAAACAAAATAAATTGACTTTAAAGCAAATAGAAATAATGTTGAATGATAAATTTAACTTATTTGAAATACCTATGCCTGTACAAGAAAAAGATTATCCGTTTGATTTTAATAAGATACCTTTTTATACTCCAATCAGTATGGTTGATGATTTAGATTATGAAAGTGTAGAAGAAGCTCAAAAGGCTATGATAGAGGATTTTGAGAACAATGTATTTTCGTTGATGAAAGAATATATCAAGGATATATTAGAAACATATAAAATCTATCAGTTAAAGAAATATTATACGTACTATGAAAATGAGCAGAATTATTATTTTAAGGTAAATAAAGAAATAGAGCGTATTATAAATTTAATGGTAAAGCGATTTAAGTTAGATTTGCCGGAGTATTTAAAGCATTTTAATTATGTGCCTAGTTTTACTAGATTTTCAGGAAAACAAGATGAACAGATGTATCATCTTTGGCAGTTAAAGCATTTAGAAGAAACAAATTATGTAGAAGAGATAAAAAGAGAATTTATAGATAGAATACTAGCTTATGATGCTGGGCGATTTTTTATATATGTAACTCAATACTTAAAAAAAGATATAAACTTAGAAGAATTGACGATAGTTGATGACAAGACAAATGAAGAAAAAAAGGTCTATCATTTTAATTTTGATACTTTAGCACAATGTTTTTTTAATGAATTAATGAAAAGCACTGATTTTATCATTAAAGATAATCCTTTTTTACAAGAAGATGTAGAAGGCGTATTGATTAAGTATTATTTACCAGAATTAAAAGAGGCTTTAAAAGCCAAGACCAATGAAATAATGACGTTTTTAAAAGAATATAACTAAATATAAATTATGATAAATAGCCTTAGATATTAGTATCTTAAAGGCTATTTTTTTATGTAAAATGGCTTAAATTGTTACTATTAATATGAAAAAGCAGTTAAATTATCCCTATGGGACAACAAAGAAAGTTCTATTTTTATTATATTGTTATTAAAGATTAATACATATTATAAAAGGAGCGAATATTTATGTTTAAGTATTGTACAAATTGTGGTAGCAAGATGCCAGCAGATAATTTATTTTGTACTAATTGTGGTATGAAATTTAATCAAGAGAATAATTATGATGTAAATCTACAAAATAATTTTAATACTCCAGTACAAAATACTAATTATCAGCAAAATGCAAATAGAATGGTTAACACTAATATGCAGATGAGAGCACAGAATAATTATCCAAGTGCAAATAATTATCAGCAAAATCAGATGCAGCAACATAATCAAATGATAAATAATCAAGCAATGAATAATAATCAAATGGGTATGAACGAATTTAACATTGGTAAAAATTATTTGCAAATGAATATGCCTTTGCCAAATTATGCGCAAGCTATAAATTATCTGCAAAAAGCAGTGAATATGGGAGTGAAAGAAGCTTCTATTTATTTGATGATTGCACATCTTTATCAAAATATTGATATGTTAAAACAAAATAGTATGTATATAGCAGAACATACGAATGGAATGAACTATATTCAGCCAATGCAAAATGCAAATTATGGTAATAATTTCGCAAATGGATTAAATGGTAATATGATGGCAAATAATTTTAATAATAGAGCGAATAATATGCCAAACAATCAAGCAATGGCTAATCAACAAATGCCTAATAATATGAATAATAATCAAAACAATCAAGAAAGTGGTTTAAAAACTTTTGGCAAATATGCAGCAGCCGCTGCTGTAGGGGCGATGGCTAGTTCTCTTTATCATAATGCAACAGCGGAAGCCTCGAGTGGTCATCATAGTTCTTCATCTAGTACAGAACAACCAGCACCAACAGAATACATTCCAAATGAAACAGTTCAGCCAGTTCAAGATTATATCGACCCAATGTACGCAAATCCAGTAGATAGTATTCAAGCTTATAGTGAGCAAGTAGTGCCAGATATGAATAATGTGGTAGCACCTGAAATCATGAATAGTAATGTAGTGGATAATATCCAAGCTTATGATGAAAATATTATTCCTGATAATATGCAAAATAATAGTGAAATGCAAAGTAGTGAAGAAATGCTACAAGAAAATCCTGTAGATAGTATTCAAGCTTATGATGAAACTAATACTCAAGATGATACATCAAATAGTGAAGATACATCGGCAGATTATGAAGAAGAAGAATACACAGAAGAAGACTCTTTTGGCAATTTTGATGATGAGGATGAAGACAGTTTCTTTTGATTATTGGTTGTCAAAATGAGAGGTGAGCATTATGCAAAATTTATATTGCCCTAAATGTGGTCAAAATTTAAACGGAAATACTAATTTAAAATTTTGCCCTAAATGTGGAGCTAAAATACAAACTAATATTTCTGGGAATAATAAAAAGCAAGATGATATAGATAAACTGATGAATTCAGATTTTATACAAATGATAAAGCGAGATTATTTTTCTTATACAGGAAGACTAAATCGCAAAATCTATTTTATGCGCAGTTTAGTTTTAGTAGTTATAGAGTGTATACTTTTTGTGCTAATTGATGAATTAGATACTAGGTCAGATGATTTTAGTTTAATCTTGATGTTATTGAGCTTTATACTTTTATGTTTATGTATAGTAGCTGATTTTATGCTGGATATGAGAAGGTTTCATGATTTGGATAAATCGGGATATTTTGCTTTATTATCACTTATACCAGCGATAACACCTTTTCTGTATTTATATTTATTTTTGATGCCAGGTACAAAAGGTGCCAATCAATATGGCGATGACCCTTTAGAAAATACGTACTGAGTAATAGTTGTTGATAGTAAAATGAGGAGCGGTTTTTATGCATAGATTAAAACAGAGATATTTAATGGTATTCATAGCGTTACTTACTTTATCTAGTGTGATGTTTTCAGGTTGTAGTTTATTAGAAGATAAACATGTAACTTTAGTCAAAGAGGGTACAATGGAAATTGTTCCTAATGTAAAAATAGGTAAGGCTTTTGACCAATTTTTCAGCGATGGTAAATGGGAGTATTTTGTGGCTACAGATAATTCAAAAGTTGTAGAGTTCACAGGTACATGTCGTTGGCAGGATAAACCAGCAAAAGCTAAAGTCCAATTTGTTATTTTAAATGATACCAGATTTCAGCTTTGGACGATTGAGATAAATGGCGATAATATGCGTGATTCTGATGCTATCGCTGTAATGAAGAAGATATTAACTCAATATCATGCAAAGTAAATTTAAAATTGAAACATACAGAAATGAGGAATAGATATGAATATTTGTAGACAATGTCAGAAACAATTTGATGATAACGTGCTTTTTTGTCCAAGTTGTGGCAATAAATTAGAAAAACAAAATGTACAAGTAGCAAATAATATTATTTGCCAAAAATGTGGAAATGCTTTAACTAGTGCAGATAAATTTTGCCCCAAATGTGGTGAAAAAACATCAGCATTTTATCAGACACCAATGGTCAATAATATGAATACTAATGTAGTAAATAATAATCAACCCATACAGCCAGTAAATCAGCCATATCAGCAAAATATGAATACAAATTTTAATGTAAATAATAATAGTGCTGATGGTATTTTAAATAAAATAAAAAATGAATATTTTTGTTTTGAAGGTAGAATAAATAGAAAATTTTATATAACACGCAGTTTGATAATTGCAGTTGTAGTAATGGTACTTTATTTTATCATCTATGCAGCGACAACAGATATTTTTGGTATAATGTCCGATTTGGGCATGATGTTAACTTTAATAGTGCAATTAGTAGGAACTATAGCTGGTATATCTTTAAACATTAGAAGATTTCATGATTTTAATAAATCGGGTTGGTGGATATTGATTTTGATGGTACCATTTGTAAATCTTTATTTTAGCATTAAATTGTTATGTATTAGAGGCGATGTAGGTGCTAATAATTATGGAGCAGACCCATTTTGATGAGAGGTAAATAAAATGAGTAAATTTTGTTTTAAATGTGGTACCCTAGTTAATGATGGTGAAAAATTTTGCCCTAAATGTGGTACTAATTTAGGAGTATCAACAAGTCCACAGATACAGCCAAATGTAAATAAGAATATAAATAGTAATAATATAAACAATAACAATAGTGATAATAATAAAATGAAAATAGTAATAGCTATTGCAATTGTAGTCGTTATCGTTGTAGGCAGTGGTCTGGGATATTTTCTTTATCAAAAACATGAAAAAGATACGCAAATAAATACAAATACTAATACATTGGTGGAAACGGCAAAAGCTACTGATGATACGTATCAACAGCAAAAACAAGATGATGAAAATCTAAAAAAAGCTAATGATATATTAAAAAATAAAAATACTAATTATAAAGTCAGTGCTGTATCGACAATTGATGATAATGGTTTCTTTGGTTTGATGACAGGAAAGGGATTGAGATTTGTCATTTATGATAAAAAAGATGATATGATAGCTACTATTCCTTTTGATAAAGAATTATTAAATCCTAAAAAGTATGCTAATACAGATAGAGCACTCTATTTTGATATGAGTGTAGAATATGATAATGTAAATAGCAAAGATAAAAAAGCTGGATACTGGAGTGGTTCTACACATACCATTCCTATAGAAATCTATAGTGAAGAAAAAGATGGTGTTTTATCTCCTTTGGGAATTATGACTTATTATGGAAATAACAAAGGAAAATACGATGAGTATTTGTATGAAATGCAAAATGTTAATTTAGCTAATTTAGTAATTCTTCATGGCGATGGTTTGAGAGTGGATATCACAAATAGAAATATAGACCTTCCATAAATAGAAAATATTTATCATAGGGATTGTACTTATATTAACTTAATAAATATGAATATAGGTACAATCTTTATGAAAAACTTACATATTAAGGCATAACTAATACTAATAAGGTGATTATTGGTATGAATATGAATTGTAAATATCTTAGATAATGAGATAATTTTATTAGTATGTATGAGAGGGGTAATATTTTTGTGTTTGAATCTGAATATAGACAAATTGGAGCTAAGATAATGTATTTTCGAAAGATGAAGAAATACACACAAGAAGAATTGGCGTTTAGAGCGTCAATTAGTGCCTCATATTTATCAAGAATAGAACGTGGTGTTTATAAAAAAGGTTTGCCAATATCTACACTTATGAAGATTGCTAAAGCTTTGGAAGTCGAATTAAGTGCCATTTTTGAAAAATGATGATAGCTGATAAAAATAAAATAATATATACATAAAAAAGCAATATCTGTTGTTGAAGGTTAAAACTATAGATATTGCTTTTTGTTTGTAAATATAAATAAATAATATTTTTTTTATTTTATAAATTGGGATAATTAAGCTGAAAAAATAACTAAATAATCCATTTTATTGTCCTGCTAGTACAACTAAATTGATAAATTTTTCGCTAGAATAAATTTAAAGAATATAGCAGAAGGTGATTTTATGGTAGATTTTTCAGCACAATATAGATTGATTGGGGCAAGAATAGCTTATTTTCGCAAATTAAAAAGATATACACAAGAAGAATTAGCATTTAGAGCTTCAATAAGTACATCATATTTATCAAGAATTGAAAGAGGAATTTATAGTAAAGGAGTACCGATATCTACATTAATGCAAATAAGTAAAGCTTTGGATATTGATATTAAATTATTATTTGAAGAAAAAATTTAGCCCAAAATTCAGAGAAAAGTAAATAAAAAATATAGAAAGATATAATAGCTTTAAACTCAAAAAAGATATGATATAATATAGATTAATATCTTATGTAGAAGGTGGCTATTTATAATGAGCGAAAATTGTAATCATGATTGTGCAAGTTGCGGTACAACTTGTGGAGAACGTACAGCTCCTCAAAGTTTATTAGCACCAAACAATCCAAGTTCAAATATTAAAAAAGTAATTGCTGTAATGAGTGGTAAAGGTGGCGTTGGTAAATCCTTAGTTACTTCTATGATGGCAGTAACGATGCAACGTCGTGGTTATAAAACAGCAATTTTAGATGCTGATATCACAGGTCCATCTATACCAAAAGTGTTTAATCTTAAAGAAAAAGTAACAGGAACACAAGAAGGCATGACACCAGCACAGACAAAAACTGGTATAAAAATCATGTCTACAAATTTGATTTTAGATAATGAAACAGATCCTGTTGTTTGGCGTGGCCCTATTATTGGTGGAGTAGTAAAACAATTTTGGAGCGATGTAAACTGGGGTGAAGTAGATTATATGTTTGTGGATATGCCTCCAGGAACAGGTGATGTACCACTTACTGTATATCAATCTTTGCCAGTTGATGGTATTATCGTAGTTACAACACCACAAGAACTCGTATCTATGATTGTAGAAAAAGCTGTGAATATGGCTGGATTACTCAGCGTGCCAATTATTGGTATTGTAGAAAATATGTCTTATTTTGTTTGCCCTAATTGCAATGAAAAACATTATATTTTTGGTAAATCAAAAGTTGAAGAAGAAGCTAATAAATATGGTATAAAACATACAGCTACACTTCCAATAAATCCAAGTTTAGCTCAAAAATGTGATGAAGGTAGTTTTGAAACTTTTGAAGGCGATTTTTTAAATTCTTTAGGTAGCATTTTAGAAGGAAAATAATTCATAAAAATAGAATTTAATAAGTAAACTAAAAAGTCTTTCTGTTTAAGCAGAAAGACTTTTTTTATAAAAAATATTTAAGATTAGAGGGAGTAAAATGAGTCAGCAAGTATATTTACCAAGTTATAGCATTGGTGAAGATGTATATAAGAGAGTACCTCAAATCTGCAGTAATTATGGCAAAACGGCGATTGTAATTGGTGGTGAAATTAGTTTAAGTAAAGTAAAAGATAAATTACTTACTGCAATGAAGGGGACAGATATAAAATTATTGGATTTTATTTGGTATAGAGGTAATGCTACACGAGAAAATATTGAGCGATTAAAAAATATGAAAACAGTGCAAATGGCAGATATGATATTTGCTGTTGGCGGTGGTAAAAGTATGGATACATGCAAAGCTTTAGCAGATATGCTGAAAAAGCCAGTATTTACATTTCCGACAATAGCATCAAATTGTGCTCCTGTTACAGCTTTATGCATTTTATATGGCAAAGATAAAGTAGAATTTTATGATGCACAAAAACCGGCTATTCATTGTTTTATAGATACAAAAATCATAAGTAATGCACCTATAAAATATTTGCGTGCTGGCATTGGTGATGCTTTATCTAAACAATATGAAGTTTGTTTTAATACAAGAGGTAGAGTTTTAAATCACACAAATAATTTAGGGGTGCAGATAGCAAAAGATTGCTCAGAAAGATTACTAAAATATGGAGTAAGGGCAGTAGATGATGCTCAAAAAAATATCGTATCTGATGAATTTATCCAGACTGTATTGACTATTATTGTAAATACAGGATTAGTTTCTGTTTTAGTAAATTTAAATTATAATAGCAGTTTGGCTCATTCACTTTATTTAGTGAGTGTGAAAATACCAGATTGTAAAGGTCATATGCATGGTGAGATTGTCAGTTTAGGTGTATTATTATTGCTACTTGTAGATAAGCAATTAATACAGGCAGAGAAAGTATATGATTTTAATCAGAAATTAGATTTACCTACTTCTTTAATGAATTTAGGAATAAAAGATGTAAAGCAAATAATTGATTTAATTTTACAAGATAAATATTTAAGTTTTGCTCCATATAATATCACAAAAGAGATGATAAAAGAAGCAATAGATATGCTCGAAGCCTTAAAGCACAAGAAAACTTTTTGAGTTCTAAAATATTTTGATATATAATATATGTATTGGTTTTTCACGAAAGTTGTAAGATAAGTAATAGATTATTTTTTATCAAGAATGAGAAAAAATATTTTGCAGTAGTGAGTGTACTCTGATTGTGATATACTAATAAAAGATTAAGTTATTACGCCATTAATAATAGAAAGGGATTTGCATGATAGAATTACCAAGCATTCAACAATTAGAAAGTTTTATTATTTATAGCAAAGTAAAAGATATAGCAACGGCAGCTAGAGAAGCAAATGTTACTCGTTCGGCATTTAGTTTTCAAATGAAAAAATTGGAAGAAATAGTTGGTACTCAATTAGTTGTTCACGGAGAAAATACAATAGAACTTACTAAAGAAGGTCAAATCTTCTTAGCTAAAGCGGAAAAAATCGTATCGGAATTAAAACAATCTTTAAGTGAAATGAAAAAATTAGCAGGAGAAGAAGTTTCTTTATCTGTAGGTGCGTTGATGTCTTTAGGCGATGTATTTATCAATCAGCACTTAATTTATTTTAAAAAATACAACACTAATATAAAGATTAATGTTTATAATTTAGAAGCAAAAGAATTGATAAATCAGTTAGAAGCAGATAAATTAGATATAGTATCATCATTTTCCTTAAAGGATTTACAAGATGATGAATATGAAAATATATTTTTCTGTGATGAAGAAATGGTTTATTATGCGCCAAATATTGAGCATTTAGGTAATATCATCAATGTAGAAGAAATCGCTCAATATCCAATGGTACAGTATTCTCCATATTATTTAATGAATTCTACTATAAAGAATTATTTTAGTAAATTAGGTTGTCATCCTCAAGTAGAAGCTTGGTTTGCTACTCCATATGCGATTATGCATTATTGTCAACAAAATCAGGTGGGGGCTGTATTGCCAAAACGCTTGTTAAATGCTATGGGCTTTTTTGATGGTTATTATGATATAGAACCAGATTTTACTTTAAAATGCCATCTATTGTATAAAAAAACAAATCCAAAATATAAATATATAAAGATTTTCATTGATTATATCAATACTTTATATAATAAAAATAACAATAATTGAGTTTAGTGTATGCAGGATAATTGAAAATATTAATTAAAATCGTCAGTGTAAAAAGCTGACGATTTTTTATTATAAAATGTATGATTTTATCGTTGAAATGAATAAATTTGTGTTATAATAATAAACTATAATGTAATGATGTTAATCTAGGAAGTGATTTTATGACAAGAATTTCAGTTGAATTAGTACCAAGAGATATTGAAGTATTAAAAGAAGAAGTAAAAACAATAAAAGAAAAATTAAGCGATGTTGATTTCATTAATATTCCAGATTTGTTGAGTTGTGATACTAGAAGTTGGGACGGAGCAAATATTGCAAAAGCTTATTTCGATGATGTAGTACCACATCTAAGAGCGATGGATTTTGATTTTACAAAAGAGTTACCGATAAAAGATAAATTGAGAGAATATAATATAAAAGAAGTTCTTGTTGTAGAAGGTGACCCACCACAAAGTATGCTTTATCAAGTATATCCAACAATAAGTACAGATATTATTAAAAAATTTAGTGAAGAAATGCCGGAAATTACAGTATATGCAGGAATTGACCAATATCGCAGTAGTATGAAAGAAGAAGAATATCGCATTCGCCGTAAGCAATTAGCTGGAGCAAAAGGATTTTTTACACAACCATTTTTTGATATGCGTTATTTAGAAATGTATGCAGACCTTTTAGATGGTTTAGATATTTATTGGGGAGTTTCTCCAGTTTTATCCGAACGCTCTGTAAGTTATTGGAGAAATAAAAACAATGTTATTTTTCCAAAGGACTTTGAACCAACATTAGAATGGAATATAGAATTTGCTAGTAAAGTGATAGATTTTGCTCGCAAACATAATCATAATGTTTATTTAATGCCAATAAAAGCAAAAATAATGCCATACTTAGAAGGTGTTTTCGCTAAATAATAAATCTAAAAGCTGTGAAATAAATTTTTTTCACAGCTTTTTTTATTTACAATTGAATTCTATAATAGTCATATAAAAAAACTGAAAATTAAGTAAAAACTTAAAAATTTTTTATAGTATGATAAATTTTTATTATGATATTGAATTTGGGAAATGAGGAAAGTGTTATGTTTAAGATTTTAAATAAGAAAGTTTTACATGAAAATATTTTACAATTTACTTTAGAAGCTCCTTTGATAGCGAGAAAAGCAGAGCCTGGTCAATTTGTGGTGTTAAGAGTTAATGAATATGGAGAGCGAGTACCATTAATTATTGTTGATTTTGATAGAGAAAAAGGAACTATAGATATTATTTTTATGGTAATAGGTGCTTCAACTACTGTATTAGCATCATTAAATGTAGGCGATAGTATTTTAGACTTAGTTGGTCCTTTGGGTAAAAAAACAGATATTAGACCTGATATGGGAACTGTAGTTTGCATAGGTGGTGGTATAGGTGTTGCTCCAATTTATCCTATTGCTAGAAAGATGAAACAAGTGGGCAATCATGTGATAACAATTATGGGAGCAAAAAATAAAGATATTTTGAAAGATGAAATGGAAAAAATATCTGATGAAGTTATTGTTACCAAATGCGAGCGTAAAGCCCCTAAATTTATTTATGGGGATATAAGCTCGCT
>OLSL01002006.1_pt1 | contig 17368 bp, 17 predicted proteins | sample 1672511 | NCBI WGS metagenome assembly OLSL01 (sample SAMEA3136694, study PRJEB25190) | human gut metagenome | biome: human gut; feature: human-associated habitat; material: faeces | place: Austria | collected 2013
TCTTTCTCCCCTATCTTTCTTCAAACAAAGAAAGATGGGGCCACCGGAGGTCGTCAGTTGAGCAGAGAGGTCAGTAAAAACGTACCACCTTAATGATGGAACAGCCGATTCCCCGTGAAGCACAGCACAATCCCGTGCTTATCGCAGGCGGCAATCACATTATCATCCCGAATGGAGCCGCCGGGCTCGGCGATATAGCTCACGCCGGACTTCTTCGCCCGCTCCACATTATCCCCGAACGGGAAAAATGCATCGGACCCGCAGGAAACGCCGCTCTGCCGGGCAATCCATGCCTTCTTCTCCTCGGCAGTGAGCACCTCGGGCTTGACCTTGAAGGTCTGCTGCCACACGCCCTCGGCCAAAACGTCCTCATACTCGTCGGAGGTGTACACGTCGATGGCATTGTCCCGATCCGGGCGGCGGATTCCGTCCACAAACTGGAGGCCCAGCACCTTGGGATGCTGCCGAATCAGCCAGTTGTCCGCCTTATTGCCCGCCAGCCGGGTGCAGTGGATGCGGCTCTGCTGGCCCGCGCCCACGCCGATGGTCTGGCCGTTCTTCACATAGCACACGGAGTTGGACTGGGTGTATTTCAGGGTGATGAGCGCCGTCACCAGGTCGATTTTCGCGCTTTCGGGCAGCTCCTTGTTCTGGGAGACGATGTTATTAAGGTCTTCCTTGGTGATTTTCAGATTATTTCTCCCCTGCTCAAAGGTCACGCCATAGATTCTCCGGCGCTCCAGAGGATCGGGGACGTAATCGGGGTCGATCTGGATCACATTATAATTGCCCTTCTTCTTGGTCTTGAGAATGGCAAGGGCCTCGTCGGTATAGCCGGGGGCGATGATGCCGTCGGACACCTCGGCCTTGAGGTAGGTGGCAGTGGCAGCGTCGCACACATCGGACAACGCCGCCCAGTCGCCATAGGAGCACAGCCGATCCGCGCCCCGGGCGCGAATATACGCGCAGGCGATGGGGCTTAGCTCCTGGGTATCCTCTACGAAATAAATCTGCTTTTCCACCTGGGAAAGGGGCAGACCCACCGCAGCGCCCGCGGGGGAAACGTGCTTAAAGCTGGCGGCGGCGGGCAGTCCCGTGGCCTCCTTCAGCTCCTTCACCAGCTGATAGCTGTTAAAGGCATCCATAAAGTTGATATAGCCGGGGCGGCCGTTGAGTACGGTTACGGGCAAATCGCTGCCGTCCTCCATAAACAGCCGGGAGGGCTTCTGGTTGGGGTTGCAGCCGTATTTCAGTGCAAGTTCTTTCATTGTCATCCTCCGCTCAAACGTTCTTGTTGATGATCTTGTCGGTGGTCTTGCCGCTTTCCAGGTCGATATACCGGACGAACAGCGAGACCTTATTGTCCTCATTGAGGTTCTCCCAAATCTCCTGGGCCAGGGTCTCGGCGTCGGGAGCAGTCAGCGCCACACGGCGGGGCTCGCCCTCAAAGGACGGCAGCGGGCTCAGATTCTCCTGATAGGTATGGATGAACCGGCCCTCACCGGGCAGGGGATTGTCATAGCCGAAGAAATAGCGGTGGTTGCAGCTGGGATCGCCGTCCGCACTCTTGAGGATGGACAGGGCGAAGGCGCCATCGGCATGGACAAGGCCGGAAATTCTGGGGGTATAGTTGGGGGGATCGGGCTCAAAGCAACGGACTTTCAGGGCCTGGGCAAAGACCTTGCCCTCGAGAATGCCGTCCCGCACGGTGTCGGTCTGGTCGCCGTTGGTCACCACGGTGTCGCCGGTTTTCTCCACATAGCGCACGGGGTGGTAGATAATCAGGCTGGGATCCTCCATTTTGCTGGGGTCGTAAGCCTCGGTCATAATGCCATTGTCCTCCGCCACGGGAGTGAACACCCGGTTGCGGCTGTTGGCGCTGCGGCCCATGATGAAATAGGCAATGACGGCATGTTTGTTGTCGGCGCTGCGGCCCAGCAGAATGCCTCTGCCGGGGTAGGAATGCTCCCGCAAATATGCGCTCAGGTCAATGATCTTCATAAGCATACTCCTTTTTCATGGTGATTCCCGGAGGCGAAAACGAAAAAATGCCGCACTCGTCCCAGGGCAGGCGCCCAGACGGTCGGCATTCACAGGGTCATACTCCATGTGGTTCGTCCACTTCCGTCAGTTGTATGACCAGAGGTATCATACAATATTTTGGGGAGGTTTGTCAAGGGGAGCGGAACCGGGGCGCACTGGAAATGCAGTGCGCCCCGATACGGTTCAGCAGATGAACTGGCTGTTTTCGTTTCCGCCGTAGAAGTAGAACATATTCCGGTACATAAACGTCACAATCTGCCCCCGAGTGCAGACCTCGTCAGGCCGGAAGGTTCCGTCGGCATAGCCCTCCGCCACACCGCTCTCCTGGGCCCAGGCAATGGCCTTGTAATATGCACCTTTTTTCACATCGGTGAAGGTGGTCTTGTTTGCAGGCTCCGGCTCTCCGTTCAGCCGCCAGAGCATGGTCACCACCATGCCCCGGTTCACCGGTGCGTTGGGTGCAAACCGTCCCTCTCCCACGCCGTTGGTAATTCCGTTGAGATATGCCCAGGCCACCGCCTCGTAGTAGATGGCATCTTCCGGAACATCCACAAAATCGACGATATAATATCCCGTGGGGGATCCGTTCAGCCGCCACAGATACATCACCATCTGCCACCGGTTGCAGGTTCTGTCCGGACGGAAATAGCCGTCCTCATAGCCATAGGCAATGCCCCGCTGGCTGGCCCACTCGATGGGCGTGGAATAGTAGTGCCCCTCCGTCACGTCTGCAAAATAGTCCGGATATTCCACCGCCTCAAAGGCATAGCCATACTGATTTGCATACCGCTCCGCCGTGCTTCCCGCCAGACCATAAATCGTCAGGTTTTCCAGCTTGGGATCATAGGTCATTTGATCCACCGACGCGGGGATATACAGCATTTCCAAGCTGGTGCAGCCCATAAAGCTAAACATATTCAAATAGCGGGTGCCCTCCGACAGCACTGCGGTTTTCAGCGAGGTGCAGCAGCCAAAGCCCTGCTCGATCACCTCCACCTGGGGCACCACAATGGATTTCAGGCTGGAGCAGCCGTAAAATGCGTCAATCTGGAACTCCTCCAGATAGTCCCCCTGAAATTCCACCGTTTCAAGGGCCTTGCAGTCCTCAAAAGCAAACGCAAACAAATTTTTCAGAGTCTTCGGAAGCACCACGGATTTGAGATTCTTGTTCTTCTGGAAAGCATACGATTCGATTCCCGTCACCGTATTGCCGTCGATGGTCTCTGGAATCACCAGATCGGTCACGTCGAGGTCGGTATAGCCGGTAATCGTAGCCTCCGGGCCCCAGGCCCAATACCCAATGGTGTAGGTAAACTCTCCCTTGGGCTTTTCCTCCGCCGCCATCGCTCCCACCGGCAAAATCGCCAGCACCATAGCCAACACCAGCAGCACACTCAGTAGCTTTCTTTTCATTTCATTCTCTCCTTTATTTCGAGATAATACGATTATACCCAAATCCTCGCATTTCGTCAAGAAAAACCCGGAAACATCCAGAATGATTTAATAGTCCCTTCCGCGTCAAAAATCTCCCCCATATCCCCCGTAGGTTTGTTAAGATTTACAGCCCCGCTCCTCCTAGACATCCCGCCCATTCTTTGATACAATAAAGCAATATCGAACCAGGGCAAGCCCCTGGCATTTCAGGACGGAAAAGGATGTTGCCAGCTATGAAAACACCGTTTGTGACCAAAGCGCAGGTTCAGGAAATCGCCAAAACCTACCCCACCCCCTTCTACCTCTACGACGAAAAGGGCATCCGTGAAAACGCCCGGAAGGTGATGCAGGCCTTCTCCTGGAACCCCGGCTTCAAGGAATATTTTGCCGTCAAGGCCACTCCCACCCCCGCCATTCTGAAGATTCTCCGGGAGGAAGGCTGCGGCACCGACTGCTCCTCCCTCACCGAGCTGATGATGTCCCACCGCTGCGGCTTTACGGGCAGCGAGATCATGTTCTCCTCCAACGAGACCCCCGCCTGCGAATTTGAGCTGGCGGCAAAGCTGGGGGCCACCATCAATCTCGACGATTTCACCCACATCGACTTTTTGAAGGACACCATCGGCTATATCCCCGAGACCATCTCCTGCCGGTATAATCCCGGCGGCATCTTCCAGCTGTCCTCCTCCAAAGAGGGCTTTCAGGTGATGGACACCCCCGGCGACTCCAAATACGGCTTCACCACCCAGCAGCTCTATGAGGGCTTCAAAAAGCTCAAGGCCATGGGCGCCAAGCACTTCGGCCTCCACTCCTTCCTGGCCTCCAACACCATCTCGGGTGACTATTACCCCGCGCTGGCAGGGATCCTGTTCAAACTGGCGGTGGATTTGCAGAAGAAAACCGGCTGCCACATTGAGTTCATCAACCTCTCCGGCGGCGTGGGCGTTCCCTATCGGCCCGACCAGAGCGCCAACGACATTCTTGCCATCGGCGAGGGGGTTCGCAAGCAGTATGAGGAAATTCTTGTGCCCGCAGGCATGGGCGATGTGAAGCTGTTCACCGAGATGGGGCGCTTTATGCTGGCCCCCTACGGCGCGCTCATCACCCAGGCCACCCATGAAAAGCACACTTATAAAGAGTATATCGGCGTGGACGCCTGCGCCGCCAACCTCATGCGCCCCGCCATGTATGGCGCGTATCACCACATCACCGTCCTGGGCAAGGAAAACGCTCCCTGCGACCACAAATATGATGTGGTGGGCGGTCTCTGCGAGAACAACGATAAATTCGCCATTGACCGGATGCTGCCCAAAATCGACATGGGCGACTACCTTTATATTCACGACACCGGCGCCCACGGCTTCTCCATGGGCTACCAGTACAACGGCCGACTCCGCAGCGCAGAGCTGCTGCTGAAAGAAGACGGAACCGTGGAAATGATCCGCCGGGCCGAGACCCCGGATGATTATTTCGCCACTTTGGTCTGGTAAATATCCAAGGCGCAAGAATCCGCGTACAGGCTTCTGTACGCGGACTTTTTTGTCTATTTTCCATAGTTTTATTGTATTTTTTACATTTTCTGTTCCTCTGCGTTGGTTTTTGTGATATAATTGATTCCAATCAAGGAACTTTCCTTTTGCATCCGTTATAATATTTACAAGCATTCGGGTTGTTTTTGCAAAAATTCATGCTGTTTTTCTTAGGCTCTTTCTTCTTCGTATTTTCTTCTATATAATATCCCCAATCACGTCAGGGTTCTGGTGTTTCCCCAACGGAACGGTTTCTGTCATTCAAATGTCCACCAAGCCCGAATCTTCATCGGAAAGGGATGCCAATCGCCTATGAGTCGACCAAAACGTCCAACCCCGGAGGAAATCTCCGCCCTGCTCCAGCTCGGTAATCCGGAGCTCTGCCAGACCATTGCCGGAATGTCCCGGTATGTCCGTTTTTCGAACAACGAGCCCATCCTCACCATCGGCCAGAATACACCACGGATGCTGTTTCTGGTAGAGGGAATGGCCCGCTTCTACTATATGGATCCCGGTGGCCGGGAGCTAACCCAGTGCTTCTGCACCATTCCCGGTGTTCCCCTGATGGGAAACATCAACACCACAGGCAGCCTGTCCGGCGCCCATGCGGTGGGAAAAACGACGGCGCTGGAGATCCCCATGGACAAGGTTTCCGCCTTAGCCGCCATACAGCCCGAGCTCATGGCGTGCTACTGCCGAATTCTCAACGAAGCACTGCTTTACCATATGGAAATCGCCGTGATGCTTCGATGCAACACCCCGCAGCAGCGGTATCAGTGGCTGTGCCACCGGCAGCCCCAGGTGGTGGTCCATGCTCAAAAGCGCCATATCGCCTCGTTCCTGGGCATCACCCCCGAGACCTACAGCCGCCTGTTTTCCAAAAAGTCCCCGGAACCGTCAGACCCCGACGAGATTCCCACCATGTACCACGCCGCCGAGCTTCGAAATTCCGATTCGCTGTGGAATCAGGTAGAAAAGCTCCAGTTCCCCCCTGCCGATTCCTAACCCGGCACAAAATCCATCCACGATAGGAGTGAACAATCTTGTTGGTTCGTGAACTGCTGAATTTAGATGCCCTACAGCCCATTTCTTCCGTCACCGGAGAGGAGGGGCTGGACAATGCCATGAAAGACGTGGTTCTGCTGGAATACGACAGCCTCCAGCAGCCCCGCCCCAAGGACTATTACCTGGACGATTTCATCATCTCCACGCTGTTTTCCGCCAAGGATGACCCCGGCGCGCTCTATGCCACGGTGGAGCAGCTCATCTCCCTGGGTGCAGTGGGGCTTGCCTATAAATCCGTCTATTTTAAGACCATCCCCCCCGAGGTCATCGCCCTGGCCAAGGCCCATCATTTCCCGATCCTCAAGTTTGACGGGCTGTACATTGAGGACGTGATTCTGACCATCAGCGACAGTATGCGGATGCGCCAGAAGTTTTCCATGTTTGAAGAGCCGCTGTTTCAGCTGCTTCGGGGCGGCGCGGATACCTACGGCATTGAATCCCTGTGTATGCAGATGAACCCCAACCGGAAGAAATATATGTGCGCCGTCTATGTCCACTCCACCGACCTCACCTGCGATTGGAGCATAACCCTTCGGAATGTGCTCCAGCTCCGCAGCAGCCGCCACATCATTTCCAGCTATCGATTTTTGCAGTTCCGCCGGGGCTTCTTCATTCTCTGCAATGATACCCAGCCCATGGAACCAAAGGCAGTGGCCCGGGATATTCTGGGGCTCTTTGATTCCCTGGGCGTGGAGTATAGCCATCTGTGCTTTGGCATCGGCACGGTGCAGCAGCGCTCGGCGGACTTTGACCGGGTAATCCGCGACGCCTTTGACTCCCTGCTCTATGCCATCACCCAAAACAAAACCGTAGCCACCATGGACGAGCTTCGGATGTATCAGTGCATTTTCCCCATGGTTCGCGACAAAACCACCCGGGAGCAGATTGCCGCCATCATGGCCCGGCTGGAGGAATATGACCAGGAAAGCTCCTCGGGCTGTCTGGTGGCAACGCTGGACGCCTATAGCAGCTGCCACTACAGCATCCCCGACACCGCTACCCTGCTCCATCAGCACCCCAACACCATCCGCTACCGGCTGAAGAAAATTGCCGAACTCGCCTGCGGAACTCCCGAAGCCGACCACGGCATCTTCCTGCTGGGGGAATTTCGGAGGATGGACGCCCTGAGCACCGCGATTTTCTAATCCCAATGATTACAGAGCCGAATTGCCTGATTCCGGGCAGTTCGGCTTTTTTCGTCTTGCCATGCCGAGAATCCAGCGGATATCCTCTTTGGTCAGCGCCCCGGTGAGCAGAATCAGCGCGCCGTACACCCCCAGGAACACCCCGCCGCCCAATAGAACCCCGGGGATCGTTGGGGCAACGGGAATTCCCCGGAGGACGAACCATCCCGCTCCCACGGATAGTGCCGCCTTGACCGTGGCCCGGAATTTCGGCTGATAACCTGTGACATGAATGAGCCTGCTGAGGGACAGGAAGAAATTCACCCCGTGGCTCACGGTAAACGCCGCCAGAAAGCCACCCATGCCGTGGGTTGGCAGCAGGATTGCCAGCATCCCTACATCTAGCAAGGAGGTCAGGGTGTTGTACCGGACGGAATGGAGCTGTTGGCCCAAGCCCTTGAGCATCCCGTCGGTAATGGCGTCGGGGTACAGCAGCAGCACCAGCAGGGAAAACATACAGATATATTCCCCGGCCTGGGTGCTGGAGAACAGCAGCTCCCCCAGCTGCCGCCCCAGTCCCAGGCCCAGTCCCGCCGCTGCCGCCGCCATAAGCATCGTCAGCCGAAGGCATTGCTCCGCCAGGAATTTCACCCGCTCTCCCCTGCCCTTTGCCTGGCACCGGGCCATTTCCGGCACCAGTAAATCGCTGATGGAATAGAGGATCACGCTGGGGAACGTAATCACCGGGAACACCATGCCGCAGACGGTGCCGTAGTCCGCAATGGCCGCCTCCCCGTCCCGTCCGCCCCTTTTGAGGCCCTTGGGCACCAGCAGATTTTCCACGGTGCCAAGGCCGCTGCGGAGAATGTCGTTAAGCCCCAGGGGAATTGTCAGCTTCAGGAGCCGAAGGAGCATCTGTTTTCGCCCGGTCATGGGGATGTAGCGCACGGTCTTCCGATATCGCCCCAGCAGCATTAAAAAGCTCATGAGCGTGGCAACGGACGAGCCAAGAAAGATCATCGTGCAGGGATCCCACCCGGTAAAAAGCGTAAGGCCCAGCACCACCAGGGCAATGGAACCCAGGCGTTCAAAGAACTCCAGCCCCACCAGCTCGGTGATCCGTCCCGCCGCAGTAAAATACCCCGCCAGCACCGACCATTCCACGGTGATGGGCAGAAAGACCGCGAAAATCCGCAGGGGAAGCGCCGCCGACGGATCCTCCACCCACCAGACCGCCAATCGGTCTGCCAGCAGGAACAAAATTGCCCCCACAGCAAGGCTCAAAACCCCTCCATAAAGCCCGCAGCAGCCCACCGCCGTTCTGACCCCGGAGGCATGATCCCTTCCCGCCTCCTGCGCCGCCCAATACGTCACCGCAATCCGCACCCCGCCGGAGGCGAGAATCCCCGCAAAGCCGCCCACGGTCATGATGAGCTGCATTCTTCCCAGCCCCGCCGCGCCCATGACCCCGGAGATATACACCTGAAAGGCCATCTGCACCAGCCGTAGCCCCAGACTCCCCGCCGTCAGCAGCATGGCGCCGTAAAACATGGAATTTCCGCGCCGTCCCAGCCCATCCTCCATGGCAATCCCTCCCCAGGAGAGAATATGCCCCGGGACGCGGAAGTATGTGAACCTGTCCATTGATTTTTCCCGGATAATTTGGTATAAAAGAGGTAATATGATGCCGAATCGGCAGGAAGGGGAACGAATCATGGGAAATGTGTTTGTGGTAGGAATCGCAGGCGGCAGCGCCTCGGGAAAAACCACCATTGCCGACCAGATTCAGCAGTATTTCGGGGATCAGATCGAGGTCATCCGCCACGACAGCTATTATCTTCCCCATAACGACATGACCTATGAGGAGCGCACCCACCTCAACTATGACCACCCCAGCTCCTTCGACACCGGGCGGCTGTATGACGATGTGGTGGCCCTGAAAGCCGGGAAAACCATAGAGCGCCCGGTTTATGACTACACCATCCATAACCGCAGCCTGGAGACCGTTACCGTGGAGCCCAGGCCCCTGATTCTTTTGGAGGGCATTCTGGTGCTGGAGAACGAAGCTCTGCGGAGCCTGATGGATCTCAAGGTCTTCGTGGACACCGACGCCGACGAGCGGATCATGCGCCGCATCTCCCGGGACACCGTGGAGCGTGGCCGGAGCATTGATTCGGTGATTACCCAGTACCGGGAGACCGTGAAGCCCATGCACGACCAGTTTGTGGAGCCAAGCAAGCATACCGCCGATGTGATTATTCCCTGGGGCGGCGAGAATACCGTGGGCATTGCGCTGCTGATTGCGTATTTAAAGACGAAGATTCAAAAGTAAGACCCAGATAGAAATGCCCCCGCTGAACCAATCGCGTTCAGCGGGGGTAGTCGCTTATCTATTTGTGCTTTTCTCCACCGGAATCCCCTCAGCTTCCAGCCGAAGCCGATAGAATCGTTTCAGCCACTGGGGCTGCTGCTCCACCGTCTTGGAAATCGCCGCAAGCCGCCGTTTTCCCACCCGGCGATCCAGAATTGCAAACATCCGCTCTAAGGGATTTTCCGATTCCAGGCTGTCCGCAATGGGCTGATTCCGGTAGCGCTCCAATGCGTCGCAGAATTCGCCGTCGGTATGTTCTTCCCGCTCCTGTACCGGAATGCGGCTCAGGGTCGGCCAAAATTCGGCCCAATATTCCATGGTGCCGTGGGGATCGGTCCGCTCCTTCTTTCCCCGGCGGATGAAATCGCTGTTGACGGTTTCCCAGGCGAAGCGTTTTGCCAGCGCCCCGTCCAAGTAGATCTCAAACAGGCGGCAGCCGTCCATCCCCGGGAAGGAGGTGCCGTTGTAGCGGACCCGCCCGCGGAGGGATTCCGCCAGCATTTCCTGCTCCAGATAGTTGCGCATCCCGCTCCAGGAACCTAAAATTTTGTGCATTTCATTTCTCCGTTTCGTCCTGTTTTCCTCATTGTAGTGGGAGGGCGTTCTTTTGTCAAGGGGGCGGCCCGGTCGATGCAGCTTGACCGGCTGATGCCTGCCATGGCCATTGCCTACGCGGGCCTGATTCTGCTGATCCTCACCAGTGGCATTGCGCTGCTGATTGCGTATTTGAAGACGAAGATTCAAAAGTGAACTGGTAACATAAAACGCCAGCCGCGAGACCGTCCCGTATCTCACGCTTGCATTTGGACACGGTTTCCCATATAATTAGAGTGAATCCACCGCCGATGTTCCGGCAGAAAGCTGGTTTTTCATGAATCTCTGTGATATCAACGTCATCAAACCCCTGCTGCAAAAGCACGGCTTCCGTTTTTCCAAATCCAAGGGACAGAACTTTCTGACCCAAAGCTGGGTGCCCCGTGAGATTGCCGAGGGCGCGGGAATTGACGAAAGCTGCGGCGTGCTGGAGGTTGGCCCCGGCATCGGCCCCCTGACCCAGGCCCTGTGTGAAAATGCGGGCAGGGTGGTCTCCGTAGAGGTAGACACCACCCTCCAGCCCATTCTGGAGGAAACCATGGGTGGCACCGAGAATTTCACGCTGATCTTTGGAGACATTCTGAAAACCGACATTCCCGCCCTGGTGGAAACCCATTTTTCCGGTCTGCGCCCCATGGCCTGTGCCAACCTGCCCTATTATATTACGTCGCCGGTGCTCTCCCGGCTTCTGGAGTCGAGATGCTTCGAGTCCGTCACCGTCATGGTGCAGAAGGAAGTGGCCCAGCGAATCTGCGCCCAGCCCTGCAGCAAGGACTACAGCGCATTCTCCCTGTTCTGCCAGTATTACGCCGAGCCGGAGATTTTATTCGACGTGCCCCCCTCCTGCTTCATTCCCCAACCCAAGGTCACCTCTGCGGTGATTACCCTCCGGTGCCGGACTGCGCCCCCCTGCCCCATCGCCGACGAAAAGCTGTTCTTCCAGGTGGTACACGCCAGCTTTGCCCAGCGGAGAAAAACCCTGGTCAACGGCCTGTCCTCAGGCTTTGGCAGCCTTTCCAAGGCGCAGATCATCGACTGCATCACCGCCGCCGGACTGCCCGAAACCGTTCGCGGCGAAACCCTGGGCATTCCGGAATTCGCCCGGGTGGCGGAGGAAATCGGAAGCGCACTGAAACAGGACAAATAACGCAAAAAGCGTACTGCATTTTTATCGTGCAGTACGCTTTTCTTATGCTTTTCCATATTGCATCCCCCTCAATACCGGGCGTCCAGTATTGGGGGGTACACATCAGCATGGGGGAGAGAATTTCATTTATTTTGCCAGACGATCCATGGCTTCTTCAATGGCGCTGGTGGGGCAGGCCAGATTGAAGCGGATATGTCCCTCGCCGCCGGTGCCGAAGGTCGCGCCGTCGTTGACAAACACCTTCGCGTCACCGAGCTTCTTCATCAGCTGCTCCTGCGACAGTCCGAGGCAGCTCAGGTCGATCCACTGGAGATAGGTACCCTCCAGCGGGGAGAATACCGCGCCGGGAATCAGGGCCGTCAGCCGATCCTTCAATACCTGACGGTTGTGCCGGAGATGCACCAGCAGCGCATCCAGCCATTCCCCGCCGCCCTCATAGGCCGCAGTGGTAGCGGCATAGGCAAAGGTTCCGAGGAAATGGCCGCAATGGAGGTTCTGATCCGCCTGGAACTTCTCCCGAATCTCCTGATTGGGAATGAAAATGTTGCTCAGAGCATTACCCGCCAGGTTAAAACTCTTGCTGGGGGCGGTGCAGATGATGCTGCGATCCGCCAGTTCCGGCGCCGCCAGGGTGAATACCGTATGCCGGTGGTCGTAATCCAGGTCGAAATGAATCTCATCGGAGAGCACATAGAGGTTGTGCTTCCGGCAGATTTCGCCCAGGGTTTTCAGCTCGTCCCTGGTCCATACTCTGCCCACGGGGTTGTGGGGGGAGCACAGCATCAGCAGCTTTGCATCCGCTGCCTTTTTGTTGAGATCCTCAAAATCCATGGTATAAACGCCGTTTTCGCACTTGAGGGGATTCTCAATGAGCTTCCGTCCGTTGTTCTTCACGGAATTGGAGAAGGGCGGATAAACGGGTGTCTGGACAATCACGCCGTCGCCGGGCTGGGTCAGCGCACGAATGGCCATGCCCATTGCCGTAACAACGCCGGTGGTCTGAATGCACTGGGACATCTCCACATCCCAGTTGTGCCGCTGATGCATCCACTGCACCACAGCCTTGTCATAGCGTTCCTTCTCCGGGGGCGCATAGCCAAAGCAGCCGATGTCCACACAGCGGTGCATCCCCTCGGTGATGGCCGGGGCGATATTCAGCCGCATCTCTGCCACGGAAAAACTGATGATCCGGGGATCCGTCACCCCCTGCTCTGCCACAAAGGGATGAACGCCGCCACCGGTGTTCAGGGTCGTAAAATCAAACTCCATAGAACCTACGTCCTTTCTTTTGATGTAAGCCTATGATAGCACAAGCGGCAGGAAAATACAAATCAAGAATGCGCAATATTGAAAACGGGCACTGCCAAAGATGCATCAGCAGTGCCCAATTCTTCTTTTACGTGCCGTAGTACCGATCCAGCGCCGCCTGCTTAATGGCCGTGACCTGATCGAGATTCATGGACTTCAGATTTTCCACAAAGGCATCGAACTCGGACATATCCTGCTCGCCGGTGACGAACTTGGTAATGTTCTCCTCGGCATAGGTATGGATGTCCGCATTGATCCGGGCATATTCCTCGTTCTCCTCCTGGGTCATCGCCGCATTGGAGGGATAGGTGTAGAGGCTGTCGCGGGTCTTTGACCAGGTCTCATAGCACTCCACCCGTAGGTCGGAATAGGTATAGGTCTGTGCGTCCCGGTAGGTGATGCTGCCCACGTTGGCGTTGGTATACATGACCTGGAGATTCCGCCCGGTAAGGGCCAGCTCGGTGTAGCGGGGCTCTCCATTTTCCATGGTGTAGCTCTCCCCTTCCAGGCCGTAGTTGGCAGCCATCACCGCATCATGGCACAGCCACATATCATTCCACGCCACCGCCAGCGGGATATCCCGGCAGGCCGTAGTCAGGACGATACCGCCGCCGGAGATCAGGGACTGCTCCGGCGCAAAATGGACGATCTCGCCCTTCTCCAGCACGGGTTCCTTCAGGGGTGTTACATCCCAGTTGGGGTTCTGCTTGTCAAAGCTGTCCAGGGTGGTGAAGGCCATGCCCTCCAGCAGGAACACGCCGATATCGTCGGTAATGACCTTTTCAATTTCGCAGTCCCGGGCATTGAGGGATACAAAGTCGGGGTTCACCAGCCCCTCGGTATACCACTGGTGCATCATGCTCAGGTATTCCTTATACTCCGGCTGGGTGATGCCATAGCGCACCTCACCGTCCACCTGATACCAGGGATCGGAATTCATGGGCATGGAGAACAGCTTACCGGCAATGCCATAGCCGCCCACCAGATACTCATTGCTGAACGTCACAGACGCGGGCAGATACAGGGGCTCTGCAATGCCCAGGTCGTTTTTAAATGCCGTCAGAACATCATGATACTCGTCATAGGTCTCGGGCAGCTCCATGTTCACCTGATTCAGAAAATCCTGCCGGATCACAAAGCCGGTGTCCACATAGCTTTTCTTGTCCGTAAAGCCCAGGAATGCCACAAAATCGCCCTGCGTGGTGGTGCAGGCCCGGTAGTTATCCTCGTTATAGGTTGCCAGCGCATAGTAGCGGGGCGCATATTCTTCGATGTAGTCATTGAGGGGAAGGAATACGTCATCCTCCACCGCACCGGAAAGGCCGGTGTTGTACATAGACGATGCGTTGAAAATCATGTCGGTGTAGTCGCCGCCGGCAATCATCAGCTGGAACTGGGTTGCCGCCAGGGTCGTGGTGACCTCCGTCCAGTCGAGCTTAACATTGGTAAGCTTCTCCATCGCCATAAACGTCCGGTGGGCCGCCATGCCCTCCGGCAGATCCTGGGGCAGCATATCCGGAATGCTCATCCAGACGGACAGCTCCTGCTGCTCCTCCAGCGGGAACTGAATGGGGTTGGCACTGGTATCCACCGCCGCCACAATAGCCTCCGGGTCCCAATCCTCCTCCTTGCCGTTGCCATAGGGCAGGCTGGGATCCCAATCGTCTTCCAAGGTGGATTCCATTGCGCTTTCCGCCGGTTCCGCCAGAGATACTTCCGTCTCCGGCTGTTCCGGTACGGCAGTGGCCACGGAGGTCTGTTCCGATTCCGCCGCAGACTGAGACGATGCCGCCTCTCCGCAGCCCGCCAGAAGCCCCAGCAGCAGCGTTGCGGTCAAAGCCAGGGAACAAAGTCGTTTCATGTTGCATTTCTCCTTTTTCTGTGCTCCGGGACGGCGGAACCCTCCATCATCCCGTTTTGTATATTATACTCGAAGGTACCGTACAGGAAAAGGAAAAATGTTCAATTCGCAACAATCAAACCATTGGACACAAATGGTTGAAACCGATGCACTTCCGCAACATACACGGATTTGCGCTTTCTCCGATTTGTGCAGAACCGGCAGCAGAGACCGTATCCTCCGCCGCCGGTTTCATGATTGTTGATTCCGTCAATTGTGGCAGCCGTGATTACCGCAGCTATGCCCCGCCCCATGGTCATGATGATTGCAATGGACATCGGGATCATACCCCAGATTCCCACTCAGCAGCGCCGCAACCGCCTGGTCCGCACTGCCGCTGACACCGCCGTAGAGGGTAATGCCCACGTTGGCCAGCGCCGCCTGTGCTCCGCCGCCGATGCCGCCGCAGATCAGCGCGGTAACTCCGTGCTGCATCAGGAATCCGGCCAGTGCGCCGTGACCGCTGCCATTGGTGTCCACCACCTGGGAATTTATCACCTTGCCGTCCGCCACATCATAGAGCTTGAACTGGGACGTGTGGCCAAAATGCTGAAAAATCTGTCCGTCTTCATAGGTAACTGCAATTTTCATAGTATGATCTCCTTGCTTTATGTTTGTTTTGGCTGCGCTCCGGGATTCTGCCGGCTCCATCCGGCAGCACTGGCCGCACCGGCCCGCTTCCTGTCCCCCGCAAATCCGATAATTGCCCCCGGAAATCACCAGCTCCCGCCCGTGTACCAGGCAGGCCGCAATTTTCTTCCGGGCGCTTTCATAGATTTCCTGTACCGTGGAACGGGAGATATCCATTTGGAGCGCGCACTGTTGATGGCTTTTTCCTTCCAAATCCACCAGCCGAATCACCTCGTATTCGTCCAGGGACAAAAGGATTGGCTGCTGCCCCTGCTGCTGCGCCGGGCAGAAGGAGCTGACCTGGGGCATTCCGCAAATTCTGCGGCAGCGCTGTGGTCTCGCCATTGGCATCGCCTCTTTATTTTCGGTATATGCCGATTATAACACGGTTTGATTCCCGGTTCAACCCATTTATACAGTCTGTTTTCTTGTCATAACGCAAGGCTTCTTTCTGAGATGACCGTCATTTTGTTTTCCCTCAAAACAAATCCAGCATATTGTCCAGATAAACCGCCTCCCGGACATGGATCTGGCACTCCGGCTTTGTGAGATAATAGAGCAAAAACTCCAGAATCAGCGCGCTGCCCAGTCCCCGCCCCTCAATTTTGAAGTTGGAGAAGCCCATGGGCAGGTAGACGCACTGGATATCGCCAATCCCGATGAACCCCGGATTCTCCATGGCCCTGGAGAACCGATAGCCCCCGGCGGCATCCGGCGCAGCGCAATGGTGTTCCGAACATTTTTCACCAAGATTCCTGCGGCTGACCGTCTCATAGCAGCGCTTTCTGTCCGTACAGCCAAACCAGCAGCATTCATTGCACAGGAATTCCACCTTGTCCTTCTGCGCCTGCGGCAGTTCCCCCAGCTGTTTCAGGGCGGGATTCAGCCGAAAATCCGGCACCACATAGGAGAATTCTTCCCGGCCCAGCTCCTTCTGCAACTCCGGGAACTTTGTCAGCACCTTAGTGGTGGACGAAACAAAATAAAGCCCGGGATAGGTCTTTTTCAAATAGTCCAGCAGCAAATCCGAATGGACGATCACGCCATTTTGCGGATGCTTGCTCTCCGAAAACAGCCTGCACAGGTCATTGCATCTCTTGTCGGACAGATGCGCTTCCGTCAGCAGCGAATTGCTAAAGGTCAGCCGGGCCGAAATCCCATATTCCCGCATCAGTGCCAGCACCTCGCGGGAATCAAAATCTCCGCCGCCAACCCGTCCGCCACCCCAAATGCAGTCCGCCGGGGCCCCATAAATGGAGCCGATCTCGCACCAATCGTAAAAATATTCCCGGTGCGCCCGATACAGCGGCAGGAACACCCGGTACAGCTCATAACATTCAAACAGCCCCGGCAGATGATAGTAGGCCACGGGCTTTTTCCGCTCATTCTGATTCATCGTTCACTCCAGCACGTTTTCCATTGATTTTCTCCATTATACACGAAATCCGGCGGGCAATCCACCCATTTCTCGGATTTACGGCAAAGGAGCAGACCCCAATGCATGGGATCTGCTCCTGAATGAATTATATTTTAGATTTCGCTGTCCTCAATGAGTCCATAGCCGCCGTCCTTCCGTGCATAGACCACGGAGAACGCGCCGTCCGCTGCATCGTCGCGGAATACAAAGAAGCTGTGCCCCAGCAGATTCATCCGGAGAATGGCCTCCTCCACGCTCATGGGCTTGATGTCAAACTTCTTGGAACGCACCACCTGGAACGGGGAATCCTCGAGGATGGGAACCTCCTGGGGATCCTCGGGGGTGCGGGTAAAGGCATCGGTGCGCAAACGCTTGGCCAGCCGGGTTTTATTCTTGCGGATCTGCCCCTCGATGGTGGCCACCGCCGCATCAATGGAAGCCATCATGTCCGTGGTGGTTTCCTCCGCCCGGAAATAGGTGTTGCTGGCATGAACGGTAAGCTCAACGCGGCAATTCCGCTTTTCCATTCGGAACGTAACCAGTGCCTCAGCATCGCCGCGGAAGTAGCGCTCCAGCTTGCCAACCTTTTTCTCGGCATAGGCTTTGACCTCAGGCGCTACGGTGCATTTTCTCTCGCTTAACTTCACATCCATAAATATCAACTCCTTTTGTACGCTTGGAAGATTTCCTTCCTCTTTTATTGTAGCACAGTTGCATCACAAAAGAAAGTGACAATGACCGAAAATTGTGCAGTTTTACGAAAAGTTCATATTGTTCCCAGGCCCATAAAAATTGCACCCGGGAAC
>OLSL01002017.1_pt1 | contig 17290 bp, 16 predicted proteins | sample 1672511 | NCBI WGS metagenome assembly OLSL01 (sample SAMEA3136694, study PRJEB25190) | human gut metagenome | biome: human gut; feature: human-associated habitat; material: faeces | place: Austria | collected 2013
TCGCCGGCGCCCACCTGATCCTGGGGACGTTGAATTTGCTGCCGGTCCGCCCTATGGACGGCGGCCGCCTCCTCTGGCTGCTGACGGCGCTCTGCACCGAGCCCTACACCGCCGACCGCGTGGCCTATGCGGTGGGCGCCGTTGCCTCCGCCGCCCTGCTGGTCCTGTGCCTGTACCTGACGCTGACCACCGGCGCGGGGCTGTTCCTGCTGCCCGGCGTCCTCTGGCTGGCCGTAAAAGGGGTCTTGCCAAACGGCACAAAACCGGATAAAATAAACTGTTACAAGAAATAGCTCCCCGCCCACGCTCCGTCGGGCAGGGGAGGGGAGAGGACTACACCATGGATAAACGACTGGAACGCATCCTGCCCCGGGTGCAAAAGCCCGCCCGCTACGTGGGCGGCGAATACAACGCCATCCTCAAGGACAAGGCGGCGGTAGACACCCGCATTGCCTTCTGCTTCCCGGATACCTACGAGATCGGTATGTCCAATCTGGGTATGCGTATCCTCTACGGCGTAATGAACAATATCCCCGGCGTCTGGTGCGAGCGCGTGTTCGCTCCCTGGGGCGACATGGAGGCCGAGCTGCGTCAGGCGGAAATGCCCCTTTTTGCCCTGGAATCCGGCGACCCCATCACCGACTATGACATTGTGGCCTTCTCCGTTGGCTACGAGATGGCCTTTCCCGCCATCCTCAATATGCTGGACCTGGCCCACATCCCCCTCCACGCCGCGGACCGCACCGGCCTGACCCCGCTGGTCATCGCCGGCGGCACCGCCATGTACAACGCCGAGCCCCTGGCCGACTTCATCGATCTGGTCAGCCTGGGCGAGGGCGAGGACGTCACCGTGGAGCTGGTGGAGCTCCACCGCCGCGCCCGCCGCGAGGGCTGGAGCAAGGCCGATTTTCTCCGCGCCGCTGCCCGACTGGACGGTATCTATGTCCCGTCCCTTTACGATGTGACCTATCACGACGACGGCACCGTGGCGTCCATCACGCCCCGTGACGGCGCACCTGCCGTGGTGACAAAGCGCATCGTCCACGACATGGACAAGTCCTATTTCCCGGTAAATACCATCGTCCCCTCCACCGAGATCGTCCAGGACCGCGTCACCCTGGAGCTGTTCCGGGGCTGCATCCGCGGCTGCCGCTTCTGTCAGGCGGGCTATGTCTACCGCCCGGTCCGCAATCGCAGCCGCGACCTCTGCGCCGACTACTGCGTCCGTTCCTGCGACGACACCGGCTATCAGGAGGTCACGCTCTCCAGCCTTTCCACCAGCGACTACCCGCCGCTGACGGACCTGTGCGACGAGCTGGAGCCCTTCTGCGATGCCCGTCATGTCAGCCTGTCCCTGCCCAGTCTCCGCGCCGACAACTTCTCCATGGACCTGATGCAGCGGCTGGCCAAAGGCCGCAAGACCGGCCTGACCTTCGCCCCGGAGGCCGGCACCCAGCGCCTGCGGGACGTCATCAACAAGAATGTCACGCTGGAGGACCTGCTGCAAAGCTGCCGCACGGCCTTTGCCGGCGGCTACAGCGCCGTGAAGCTCTACTTCATGCTGGGCTTGCCTACCGAGACGGACGAGGACGTCCTGGGCATTGCCGACGTGGCCGCCCGTGTCATGCACGCCTGGCGCGAGAGCGCCCAGAACAAGCAGCGGGGCGTCCGCATCACCGTCTCCACCAGCTGGTTCGTGCCCAAGCCCCATACCGCCTTCCAGTGGGAGCCGCAGATCTCCAAGGCCGAGTACGAGCGCCGTGTGGCCCTGCTCCGCGACGCCATCAAGACCAAGACCGTCACCTACAACTGGCACGACTCCGACACCAGCTTCCTGGAGGCCGTCCTGGCCCGGGGCGACCGCCGTCTGGGAAAAGTGTTGGAAACAGCGTGGCGTAAAGGCGCTCACCTTGACGCCTGGGAGGAGTATTTCTCCCTGGATCGCTGGCTGGAGGCCTTCGACGCGTGCGGCCTGGACCCGCATTTCTACGCCAACCGCACCCGGTCCGAGGACGAGCTGCTGCCGTGGAGCATGATCTCCTCCGGCGTGACGCAGGACTATCTGAAGCGTGAGCGCCATCAGGCCTATGCGTCCCTGACCACCCCCGACTGCCGCACCCGCTGCAACGGCTGCGGCGCCAACAAACTTGTAGGAGGGAAGTGCGATGTCTAAGCTCCGTCTCCTGTTCATCAAGGAGGCCCAGGCCTCCTATATCTCCCACCTGGACCTGCTCCGCACCTTCCAGCGCGCCTTTCCCCGCACCGAGCTGGACATCAAGCACTCCCAGGGCTACCACCCCCATCCCATCATCTCCATCGTCCTGCCCCTGCCCGTGGGCCAGTCCAGCGACTGTGAGCTCCTGGACTTCGAGGTCACCCAGGACACCGATGGCCGCGGCATCGCCGAAAAGCTCAACACCGGTATGCCCTCCGGCCTTCGCGTGCTGGACTGCTATCCGGCGTCCCGCCCCGTCCGCGACCTGGCGTATCTCCGGGCGGATGTCACCTTTGAGTACGACGCCGGTGTCCCCGCCGGCGCTGCCGAGGCCCTGGCGGCCCTGTTTACCCGCCCGGCGCTGATCATCCAGAAGCGCACCAAGCGCAAGGACCTGGCCGACGTCGATATCGCTCCCATGATACGGGAAGTACACTTCCTGTCCGGCGCTCATGCCGTTACCGGCACCGTGGTGGTCCAGGCCCAGAACCCCGGCCTGAACCCTCAGCTGCTGGAGAAGGCCATCGCGGCCCACCTGCCGGCGCTGACCCCGGACTTCACCCGTATCCGCCGCCGCGAGCTGCTGGACGCCTCCGGCAACATTTTTCGCTGATGTAGTAAAAAACCCTTGCATTTCTCTGCCATCTATGCTATTCTATCATGGCGTGAAAAGGGCGGTCCTCTGTCGCCGATATCCCGAATGTGCGCGGATATCGCCAAATGGCGGCATGAACACCTATAATTTAGGAGGAAATATCCATGGATCTCATCAAAGCACTGAACGAGAAGCAGCTGAAGGAAGTCCCCCAGATCCTGGTGGGCGACACCGTTCGCGTCCACGTGAAGGTCAAGGAAGGCGCCCGTGAGCGCGTCCAGGTCTTCGAGGGCACCGTCATCGCCAAGAAGCACGGCGGCATCGAAGAGACCATCACCGTCCGCCGCCTGTCCTACGGCGTCGGCGTGGAAAAGGTCTTCCCCGTCCACTCTCCCTCTATCGAGAAGATCGAGACCGTGCGCCACGGCTATGTCCGCCGCGCCAAGCTGTACTACCTGCGCGACCGCGTCGGCAAGGCAGCCAAGGTCCGCGAGAAGCTGTAAGCATCGATCCAAAAGAGAGCATCCACCAAAAGTGGGTGCTTTTCTTTTTCTCCTGCGTATGCTATACTACCCTCGAGAAGAGAGGTGCCTCTATGCAAATCGACAATCTGAGCTGGTTCCCCGGTCACATGACCAAGACCAAGCGCATGATCTCCGCCGAGATCAAGAATATGGATGCCGTCTGCGAGATCGTGGACGCCCGCATCCCCCTGTCCTCCCGCAACCCGGACGTGGACGAGCTGACCGCCGGCAAGCCCCGGCTCATCGTCCTCAACCGTGCCGACCAGGCCGACCCGGCCGAGACCCGCCGCTGGACCCAGTATTTCCGCGCCCAGGGCTATGCCGTGCTGGAGGCCAACGCCAAAAACGGCGTAGGTACCGAGAAATTCTCCGCCGCCGTCCGCGAGCTCCTGCGGGATAAGCTGGCCGCCGCCGCGGCCAGAGGCCAGGTGGGCAAGGTGGTCCGCGTCATGGTCCTGGGTGTCCCCAATGTGGGCAAGTCCACCTTTATCAATAAGGTGGCCCACCGCAAGACCGCCCGGGCCGAGGACCGTCCCGGTGTCACCCGTTCCAAGCAGTGGGTCCCCGTGGACCCCACGCTGGAGCTGCTGGACACCCCCGGCATCCTCTGGCCGAAGTTCGACGACCCGGAGGTTGGCAAGCGTTTAGCCTTTACAGGAGCGGTGAAGGACGATGTGCTGGATATCGAGGAGCTGGCCTGCTATCTCATGGACTATTTGGCCGCCCACTACGCCGATACCCTCACTGAACGCTATAAAATAGAGGTGGAGCCCGGCGACACCGGCTACGAGCTGCTGGAGAAGGCCGGGCGTAAGCGCGGGTTTCTCATGCGCGGCGCCCAGGTGGACACCGAGCGCATGGCCCGCATCCTGCTGGACGAGTTCCGCGCCGGCAAGCTGGGCCGCTTCACCTTGGAGACTGCACCCACGGAGGAGGTAACGCCATGAATTGTCCCATTTGCGGAAAAGAGATGGAGCAGGGTAAGCTCCTGGCCTGCGGCAGCCGCGGTCTGTACTTTCTGCCGCCGGACGGCGATGCCGATGCCCTGATCCTGACGAAGAAATACATCACCGGTCAGAACGGCATCGTGCTGGACGGCTGGCACTATTCGACGGGATTTGCCTTCAGCGAAACGGAGCTCCCCGCCTCCGTCTGCCGCGCGTGCAAGAAGATAATAGTGGAGTATTGCTGATATGGAAGATCTGAGCTACGAACAGCAGGCCCATGACGCTGGCTATGCCCTTGTCTGCGGGGTGGATGAGGCCGGTGCCGGTCCGCTGATGGGGCCTGTTTACGCCGCCGCCGTTATTCTCCCGGAGAAGTTCGAGCTTCCCGGCCTGAACGACTCCAAAAAGCTGACGGAAAAGAAGCGGGAGGCCCTTTTCCTGCGGATACAGCAGCAGGCCCTGACCTGGTCCGTGGCCTCTGTCTCCGCCCGTGAGATCGACGAGACGGATATCCTCTCCGCCCGCATGAAGGCCATGCAGCTGGCCATCGATGGTCTGGCACCACGGCCGGACTTCGCCCTCATCGACGGCAACCGTGACCACGGTAAGTTCGCTGCCGTCACCACGCCCCACCGCTGTATCGTGGGCGGTGACGCGCACGCCGCCTCCATCGCCGCCGCCTCCATCCTGGCCAAGGTCAGCCGTGACCGCTATGTCATCGACGTGCTGGATAAGCAGTACCCGGAGTATCAGTTTGCAAGGCACAAGGGCTACGGTACAAAGCTGCATTACGAAATGCTGGATAAGTTCGGCCCATGCGCGGAACATCGTATGTCCTTCCTGAAAAAATGGTCCGCCGGTGGGCGGACATAAAGCGTTTTTCACGGCATGGTACAGAGCATCTACAGAATATTCACATAAGGTACAGCCCGGATACCGAGCAGATACAGATCAGGTATAAAATAAGTAGAGACAAGGTATCAGAAACGTTTAAACAAAATACAGGTATCTGCACAGAAAATAGCGGGATTTTTTCCTGTGCAGACCGCGTCGAAAAGGGGAGGTTAACGATGAGCCGTTCAGAAGGTGTTTGGGGCGAGGCTCTGGTGGCCGACTATCTCCGGGAAAAAGGGTATAAGCTGGCGGCACACAGCTACCGCTGCCGCTTCGGCGAGATCGACCTGATCGCCTGGGATAAAAGCGTCCTCTGCTTCGTGGAGGTCAAGACTCGCACCAATACGCAGATGGGCCTGCCCCGGGAATACGTCACCGCCGGCAAACAGGCCCGTATCCGAAAAACCGCGCTCTTTTACCTCTGCGACAATGGCCTTGACTGCCCCGCCCGCTTTGACGTGGCCGAGGTCTACGCCGCCGCGCCCGGGGATGAAAAAAGCGTCCGTATCGTGTACTTGGAGGACGCCTTTCAGTGACAGATATTGGGAAAAGAAACCAGGAAAACGGGGGAGCACAGTCCTGTCAGCGACTGTGAGAAAGGAACGATTTTGTGACGGAAATACAGAATATACCGTATTTTGACGGACATTGTGATACGATATGGCGCTGCATGAAAAGAGAGGCGGTGCCGGACTACGGCGCTACGGAGGACGAGTGTCGCGCCTACTTTTCCGCCTGCGCCGCCCTGCGGGAAAACAGGGGCCACGTGGACCTGCTCCGTGGTCAACACTACCGGAAACGCGCTCAGTTTTTTGCCCTGTACGACGATGTACGCGCGCTGCCCCCAAATACCGCATGGACGAAACTTCGTGAAATGCACGATTGGTTCCTTTCCCAAATACAGGAAAATTCCGATCTGGTCTCACGCTGCAAAACCGGCGCGGAGGTGGATGCTGCAGCTGCCCAACACCGGACCGCCGCGCTCTTGAGCGTCGAGGGGGCCGACCTGCTGGACTGTGCCCTGGATCACCTGGAAACCGTGGCCTCCTGGGGCGTCCGACTGATCAATCCGGTCTGGAACAACGCCAATGTCCTCTCAGGCTCCTGCGCCGATGAGCCTGACCGCGGATTGTCTGTTTATGGCCGTGAATTCGTTGCAAAAATGTATGAATACGGAATATTTGCGGATGTTTCTCACATATCTGATGCCGGTTTCTGGGACGTGATACAGGCAGCGAAAGGCCCCGTCGTGGCCTCTCATTCCAACGCCCGCACCCCCGGCCTGTGCCCGCACAGACGAAATCTTACCGATGATATGTTCCGCGCCGTCCGCGATACCGGCGGCGTGGTCGGCATCAATCTCTACCTCGATTTCGTAGGCGGCGGCCACATGGACGATCTCGTTGCCCACATCGAGCATTTTCTCTCACTTAGCGGCGAGTCGACAGTTGCCATCGGCGGCGACCTGGATGGCTGCGAGGCCCTGGCTGCTGGTATGACCGGCGTGCAGGACGTGGCTAAGCTCTATCAGGCGTTGGAGGAGAGGGGGTATCCCCAGTCACTGCTGGAGGATATTTTCTGGAACAACTGGCGAAGAATATTGTGAAGTGATATCGCATTACATATACTGAAAATAAAGAGAGGAGGGGACCTGTGGCACTCTATACCATCGGCGATCTGCACCTGTCCCTGGGCAGCGACAAGCCTATGGATATCTTCGGCGACCGCTGGCAGAATTATGTGGAGAAGATACAACGAGGTTTCTCGGCGGTGACGGAAAATGACACCACCGTGCTCTGCGGCGATCTCAGTTGGGGTATGAGCCTGGAGGAGTCACTGAACGATTTAACGTTTATTCACAACCTCCCGGGCCGGAAGATTTTAATGAAGGGCAACCACGATTACTGGTGGAACACCGCCGCCAAAATGCAGCGCTTTTTTGACGAGCACGGGCTGCGCTCCCTGGAGATACTGCACAACAACTGCCTGCATTATAACGATATATCGCTATGCGGCACCCGCGGCTGGTTTTACGAGCTGGAAAACCAGGGCACACACAACGAAAAAATGTTAGCGCGAGAGGTAGGAAGACTGGAAATATCATTGAAAATGGCGGGAGAAAGTTGTGAAAAGATATGTTTTCTGCATTACCCGCCTTTGTATCAGGGCTATGAATGTCCGGAGATACTGCGCCTGCTGCAGCGCTACGGCGTTAAGGAGTGCTATTTCGGCCACCTCCACGGCGCCGCCCAGAAGCGTGCGCTGGAGGGCCGCCATTACAACACGGAATTCCATCTGGTGGCCGCTGACTACCTGGATTTTACCCCTGTCAAGATTTGCGATTGATCACTAATTCCTGCGGCATACAGAAATCTGAAAAAACAGGGAAAAAACTAAAAAAAATAGTGGAAATTTTCGTAGCTTTCTGCTATGATACTATATTGTATGGACATCGGCACGACAACCTGTCCATGCGGAACGGAGGAAATAACAAATGACTGTGAAAAGCTGCGAGAAACTGGAAAAGAGCAGGGTCGCACTGACCATCGAGACGAGCGCCGAGGAATTCGAGGCCGCCGTCAACAAAGCGTATCTGAAGATGCGCGGTAAGATCAACGTACCCGGCTTCCGCGTGGGTAAGGCCCCCCGTAAGATCATCGAGAAGATGTACGGCGCCGAGGTCTTTTATGAGGAAGCCGTGAATATCATTCTCCCCGACGCCTATGAGGCCGCCGTGAAGGAGCAGGAACTGAACGTCGTCGGCTATCCCGAGGTGGAGCTGGAGAGCTGCACCAAGGACGGTGTGGTGTTCAAGTGCACCGTGGCCGTGTATCCCGAGGTGAAGCTGGGCCAGTACAAGGGCCTGGAGGCGCCTAAGGCGGAGGTCAAGGTGGCTGCTGCCGATGTGAACGCTCGGCTGAAAGAGATGGCGGACCGCAACAGCCGTCTGGTCTCCGTGGACCGCGCCGTGAAGAAGGGCGACACCGCGGATATCGATTTTGAGGGCTTTGATAATGGCAAGGCATTCGATGGCGGCAAGGGTGAGAACTTTGATCTGGAGATCGGCTCCGGCAGCTTTGTCCCCGGTTTCGAGGACCAGTTGATCGGCATGAAGGCCGGCGAGGAGAAGGATATCGACATCACCTTCCCCGAGAACTACACCCCTGAGCTGGCCGGCAAGCCCGTGATCTTCCATGTGAAGATCAACGAGGTCAAGGTCAAGGAAGTCCCCGCCATTGACGACGAGTTCGCCAAGGATGTGTCCGAGTTTGACACGCTGAAGGACCTGAAGGCCGATATTAAAAAGAAGATGACCGTCGAGCGCACCGAGGCTGCCCAGCGCGCCTTTGAGGACGTGCTGATGGCCAAGGTGGCCGAGAGCGTCGAGGCCGAGATCCCCACCGAGATGGTGGAGCTGCAGGCCGCCCAGATGACCGAGGGCTTCAAGCAGCAGCTGGCCTCTCAGGGCATCCCCTTCGACCAGTATCTGAAGATGACCAATACCACCGAGGCCGACTTTACCAAGCAGGCCTACGGCCCCGCCGAGCAGCAGGTGAAGATGGACCTGGCCGTCAAGGCGATCATCGATGCCGAGAAGTTGGATGCTACCGACGACGAGGTGGAGGCTGAGATGAAGAACGTGGCCGACAAATACGGTATGGATCTGGATACCGTGAAGAAGTATCTGCGCCCCGAGGAAGTGAAGGAGCAGGTCATCCGTGAGAAGGTCATCAAGGTCGTGGCGGACAGCGCCAAGGCTGTGGCCCCCGCTGAGGAGAAGGCCGAACTGGAGGCCGAGGGCGAGATCGTGGAGAAGCCCGCCAAGAAGCCCGCAGCCAAGAAGACGACGAAGAAGGCCGAGGGTGAGGAGAAGGCCGAGAAGGCCCCCGCCAAGAAGCCTGCGGCTAAGAAGACCGCCAAGAAGGACGCGGAGTAATTCGCTGTATACAAGAGAGAAAAGCCGGCGCGGCGGGGTGAAAACATTTCCCCCGCCGCCGCGGGCTCTTATGAAAAACACAGTCGGGTGGGTATAATCAGGCATCTATCATACAGGAGGTATTTTTTATGAGCTTAGTCCCTTACGTTGTGGAGCAGACCAACCGCGGTGAGCGTTCCTATGACATTTTCTCCCGCTTGCTCAACGACCGTATCGTATTCCTGGGCGAAGAGGTGAATGATACCACCGCCAGCCTCGTCGTGGCACAGCTTCTCTATCTCGAGGCGCAGGACCCCGACAAGGATATTCAGATGTATATCAACAGCCCCGGCGGCAGCGTGACCGCCGGTATGGCCATTTATGACACTATGCAGTACATTAAGTGCGACGTGTCCACCATCTGCATCGGCATGGCCGCCAGCATGGGTGCGTTCCTGCTGTCCAGCGGTGCCAAGGGAAAGCGCATCGCGCTGCCCAACGCGGAGATCATGATCCACCAGCCCTCCGCCGGTACCCAGGGCAAGGTCACGGATATGGAGATCGATGTGGAGCATTTCCTGAAGATCAAGCAGCGCCTGAACAAGATCATGGCGGAGAATACCGGCAAGACGCCGGAGCAGATCAAGACGGATTCCGAGCGCGACAACTGGATGATCGCGGAGGAGGCCCGGGAATACGGTCTGGTGGATAAGGTCATATATAAGAGGTAAAAACGAATGGCAGAAGATAAGAAGGCCCTGCGCTGCTCGTTCTGCGGCAAGCCGGAGAGTCAGGTCCATCGCATGATCCAGGGTCCCGGTGTCCGAATTTGCGACGAGTGCGTCCAGCTGTGTATGGATATCCTGAACGACGGCTACACCACGGGCGCCGACGGTATAGACAGCATGGACGAGCTGCCTACGCCCAAGGAGATACACGACGTGCTGGACCAGTACGTTATCGGGCAGGAGGCAGCCAAGGTGGCGCTGTCCGTGTCGGTGTACAACCACTACAAGCGCATTTATTTCGGCGGCGACGAGGATGTGGAGCTGCAGAAAAGCAATATCCTGATGATCGGTCCTACCGGCTCCGGCAAGACGCTGTTTGCCCAGACGCTGGCGCGGGTGCTGAAGGTCCCCTTTGCCATTGCCGATGCCACCACACTGACCGAGGCCGGCTATGTGGGTGACGACGTGGAGAATATACTGCTGCGCCTTTTGCAGGCGGCGGATTTCGACGTAGAGCTGGCCGAGCGGGGCATCATCTACGTGGATGAGATCGACAAGATCGCTCGGAAGAGCGAGAATACGTCCATCACCCGCGATGTGTCCGGCGAGGGCGTGCAGCAGGCGCTGCTGAAGATATTGGAGGGCACCGTTGCCAATGTGCCGCCCCAGGGCGGGCGCAAGCACCCCCATCAGGAGTTCATCCAGCTGGATACCAGCAACATCCTGTTTATCTGCGGCGGCGCCTTCGACGGCCTGGAAAAGATCATCGAGGACCGCGTGGGCAAGCGCAGCATGGGGTTTGAGAATGCGGTGCAGAGCAAAAAAGAGCGCCATACCGGCGAACTGTTCCAGCAGGTCCAGCCCCACGATCTGCTGAAGTTCGGCATCATCCCCGAGTTGGTAGGCCGTATGCCGGTCATCACCGCCCTGCAGGGGCTGACCCGGGAGGATCTGGTGCGTATCCTCACCGAGCCGAAGAACGCGCTGGTGAAGCAGTACCAGAAGCTGCTCAGCTACGATGGCGTGGAGCTGCATTTCGATCAGGACGCGCTGGAGGCGGTGGCGGACACCGCGCTGGCACGGAACATCGGCGCGCGCGGTCTGCGGGCGGTGATGGAGGGACTGCTGACTAAGGTCATGTATGATGTGCCCTCCGACCCCACCATCAGCGATGTGACCATCACAAAGGCGTGTGTGGACGGGGATGCTGAGCCCACGGTGCTGCACGACCCGGAAAAGGTGGCGCAGCGCGCTAAATTCAAGACCGGCACGGCGGAGAAGACCTCCACCGCCCCGGCGTCTTAACAGAGACTCAGACTGCCGGAAAAGCCAAGGCTTTTCCGGCAGTTCGGATACTACCCTTTTCCCAACGCCCGCCGTCCGGCGGGAGAAAGGAGGCAACTATGGAAACGATCACCCGGAACATTCCGGTGCTGGCACTGCGCGGCTTGACGGCCTTCCCCGGGCAGACGGTGTCCTTTGACGCGGAGCGCGATATCTCCATCTTCGCTCTGGACAACGCCATGGAGAATGACCGCCGGCTGCTGGCGGTGACGCAGAAGGACCTGTCCACGGCGGAGCCGGGAGAGGAGGATCTGTACACCATCGGCACGGTGTGTCATATTTTGCAGATCATCAAGACCTCGGACACTACGGTGCGTGTCATCGTGGAGGGTGAGAGCCGGGCACGGCTGCACCGCCTGTGGCAGAAAAAGCCGTTTTTACAGGCCCAGGCCGAGCTGCTGCCCGAGATGGCGGCCCGCCATACGGCCCGCAGCGAGGCGCTGATACGCCGGACCTATGTGCTCTTCGGTGAATACCGCGAGCTGGCCAACGGCATCGGCGAAGACTTCGCCGCCGCGGTGCTGGACTGCGGCGATACCGGCCGTCTGGCCGACCTGATCGCCCAGAATATCACCCTGCGGCACCAGGACCGTCAGCGGGTGCTGGAGGAGCTGCACCCGGATAAGCGTCTGCGTATCGTCAACGATATCCTGACCCATGAGGTGGATGTCATCTCGCTGGAGAGCGAAATGGAGCAGAAGGTACGCCGCCGCGTGGCCCAGGTACAGAAGGACATGATCCTGCGGGAGCAGGTGAAGGTATTGCAGCACGAGTTGGGGGATGACGGCGACGAGGAGCTGGAGGAGTACGCCGCCAGGATACAGGCGGCGGACCTGCCGGAGGAGATACATACCAAGCTGACAAAAGAGGTGGAGCGCCTGGGCAAGCAGCCCTTCGGCAGCGCCGAGGCCTCGGTGATACGCAACTATCTGGATGTGTGTCTGGAGCTGCCCTGGCACAAATTCACCCGGGAGAGGGCGGATGTGGCGCAGGCCCGAAAGATACTGGACAAGGACCACTACGGCCTGGATAAGGTCAAGCAGCGCATTTTGGAGTTCATCGCCGTGCGGCAGCTGAACCCGGACGCCAAGGGCCGGATACTCTGCCTGGTGGGGCCTCCCGGTGTGGGCAAGACCTCCGTGGCTTTGTCCGTGGCCAAGGCCATGAACCGCAAGTGCGCCCGGCTGAGTCTGGGCGGCGTGCGGGACGAGGCGGATATCCGCGGCCACCGCAAGACGTATATCGGCGCTATGCCCGGCCGCATTATCGAGGCCCTGACCCGCGCCGGTACCATGAACCCTCTGCTGGTGCTGGATGAGATCGACAAGCTGGCCAGCGATATGCGGGGCGACCCGGCTTCGGCCCTGCTGGAGGTACTGGATAGTGAGCAGAACGGGGCTTTCCGCGACCACTTCATCGAGCTGCCTGTGGACCTGAGCCGTGTGATGTTCATCACCACCGCCAACACCACGTCCACCATACCCCGTCCGCTGCTCGACCGCATGGAGGTCATTGAGCTGGGCAGCTACACCGACGAGGAAAAGCTGCACATCGCCCGGGAGCATCTGCTGCCCAAGCAGCTGAAGGAGAACGGCATCCGCCGCGGCCAGCTGCGCCTGGACGATGAAGCCCTGCGGGCCATCATCACCGACTACACCAAGGAGTCCGGCGTCCGCACACTGGAGCGCCAGCTGGGCAAGCTGTGTCGCCGCGCCGCCATGCGTTTGGTGGAAACAGGCGTAAAGCGCATAGACATTACAGCTAAGAGCCTGCGTGAATTCCTGGATACGCCGCCCTATGCCGAGGATGCCCGCAGCAAGATCGACCAGATCGGTGTGGTCAACGGCCTGGCGTGGACCGAGGTTGGCGGCGAGCTGCTGGAGGTGGAGGCCGGTGTGATGGACGGTACCGGCAAGCTGGAGCTCACCGGCAATCTGGGCCAGGTGATGCAGGAGTCCGTGAAGGCGGCCTATACCTGCCTGCGGAGCCGTGCCGCCGAGCTGGGCATTGCCCCGGATTTCTATAAGACCAAGGACATTCATGTTCACTTCCCGGAGGGTGCGGTGCCCAAGGACGGCCCCTCCGCCGGCATCGCTATCGCCACGGCTATGCTGTCGGCCCTGACGGGCCGAGCCGTGCGCCATGATGTGGCTATGACCGGCGAGGTGACGCTGCGGGGCCGCGTGCTGCCCATCGGCGGCCTGCGGGAAAAGACCATGGCCGCCAAGCGCAGCGGCATCCGGACCGTCATCATTCCCCGGGAAAACGAGAAGGATCTGGCGGACATCGATCCCGCCGTACGGGAGGCGCTGCGCTTTATCACTGCCGAGACGGTGGACGCCGTGTTTGCCCATGCACTGACCCTGCCGAAAAAAGAGGCGGCGGTGGAGCATCTGGCGGTGATGGGTAGTCCGGCTATGCAGGAGGTGCGTCATGGCGATCAACTTTAATAAGGCGGAGTTCGTGCTCTCGGCCGTAAGGGCGGAGACATTCATTCGCGACGGAAAGCCCCAGGTCACCTTCGCGGGGCGCAGCAATGTGGGCAAGTCCTCCGTCATTAACCGGCTGCTGGGCCGCAAGAATTTCGCCCGGGTGGGCGCTACCCCCGGCAAGACCAGCCAGATCAACTATTTTGACATCGACGGCAGGCTATACTTCACCGACCTGCCCGGCTACGGCTATGCCAAGGTCGCCAAGGAGGAGCGCGACCGCTGGGGCCGCCTGATGGAGCGTTACTTCGCCGAGGAGGGGCTCATTACCCTGGGCGTGCTGATCGTGGATGCGCGGCACAAGCCTACCGCCGATGACGTGACCATGTGCGACTGGTTCAAGGGCACCGGCTGCCCGGTCATCGTCGTGGCCAACAAGCTGGACAAGCTGAAAAAGAGCGAGATCGAGCCAAATCTGACCCTGATCCGTCAGACGCTGACCCTGCCGGAGGAGGCGCTGCTGATCCCCTTCTCCGCCGAGAAGGGCACCGGCAAAACGGAGCTCCTGGCAGCCATCAGCGAGATATGCGCCAAATAAAGCAAAACCTCCGGCTCAGCCGGAGGTTTTGCACTTTGCGCGGGGGAGGCGGGGAGATCGTTTCCGTTACTTTCGCGGATGTACGAATTCCGCCAGCATGGCACTGCCCAGCACCATAGCCGCGTCCAGCCAGCGGGCGGGGTCAGCGTTTCGCCCAGCAGCAGCACGGAGAAAAACACGGCGCTCCGTGTACCGCCGGCAACGCCGTTGAGTATCACCACGCCGTTCAGGCCGGACAGCCGCAGGGGTGAGAGGTATTTCACATATGGGTATCTTGTGTGCCATAGTGCGGCGCTCCTCTTAGAAAATCGTGGTTTTCGCAAATTGACATTATCATAATACGGTGTTATCCTTGCGTAAAGAGAAAAGTATGCGATCAGGATCCGGCGGCGGAACACTTTTTGCCACTGTGCGCTCACCGAATGAAATGATAAAAAATTTTCAGAGATAAAGAAAGATTTTCAGGAAAAATGCGAAAAAGGACTGTTAACTGTCCTAAACGTATGGTATAATCCAAGGTGAACAAGCAAGCAGCGCGCCGCCGGCGGCGGACGCGGTGACATTTCAAACAGGAGGTTTTGCAAATGGAAACTTACGGACTGGAAAAGCTGGGTATCATCAACGCCAAGGCGGTCTATCGTAATCTGACCCCCGCACAGCTGACCGAGCACGCGCTTTGCCGCGGCGAGGGTACGCTGTCCAACACCGGCGCCCTGGTGGTCAAGACCGGGAAATACACCGGCCGCAGCGCCAATGACAAGTTTATCGTGGACACCCCTGCCGTCCATGACGACATCGCCTGGGGCAAGGTGAACCGTCCTATCGAGAAGGCCAAGTTCGATGCCATCCGCGCCAAGGTCATCGCCTATCTGCAGGGCAAGGAGATCTTTATCTTTGACGGCTTTGCCGGCGCCGATCCCAAGTACACCAAGGCCTTCCGCATCGTCAACGAGCTGGCCAGCCAGAATCTCTTTATCCACCAGCTCCTGCGCCGCCCCACGGCCGAGCAGCTGAAGGATTTTAAGGAGGACTATACCATCATCGCCGCCCCCGGCTTCAAGTGCATCCCCGAGATCGACGGCACCCGCAGCGAGGCCGCCATTCTGGTGGACTACGAGGCCCACGAGGTGGTGATCTGCGGCACCCAGTACGCCGGCGAGATCAAGAAGTCCGTCTTCTCTGTGATGAACTATGTGCTGCCCAAGCAGGGCGTGTTCCCCATGCACTGCTCCGCCAACATCGGCAAGAACGGCGACAGCGCCGTGTTCTTCGGCCTGTCCGGCACCGGCAAGACCACGCTGTCCGCCGATCCCAACCGTATGCTCATCGGCGATGACGAGCACGGTTGGGCGGACGACTCCGTCTTCAACTTCGAGGGCGGCTGCTACGCCAAGTGCATCAACCTGAGCCCCGAGGGTGAGCCGGAGATCTACAATGCCATCAAGTTCGGCGCACTGGTAGAGAACGTGGTCATGGATCCCGACACCCGTGAGTTCGACTTCGACGACGACTCCCTGGCCGTCAACTCCCGCGTGGGCTATCCCGTGGAATATATCCCCAACGCCGAGCTGTCCGGCATGAGCCCCAGCGTTCCCAAGACGGTCATCTTCCTGACCGCCGATGCCTACGGTGTGTTGCCCCCCATCAGCAAGCTGGATAAGAACCAGGCCATGTACTACTTCGTCTCCGGCTTCACCTCCAAGGTAGCCGGCACGGAGATCGGCGTCACCGAGCCTGTGCCTACCTTCTCCACCTGCTTCGGCGAGCCCTTCCTGCCCCTGGATCCCTCTGTCTATGCCGCCATGCTGGCCGACAAGGTGGAGAAGGCCGGCGCGAAGGTTTATCTGGTCAACACCGGCTGGAACGGTACCGGCAAGCGCATGAAGCTCAGCTACACCCGCGCTATGGTCACCGCCGCCCTCACCGGTGAGATCGAGAAGAGTGTGTTCGTCACCGATACTACCTTCGGCGTGCAGGTGCCTACCAGTATCGAGGGCGTGCCCAGTGAGCTGCTGATCCCCGAGAACACCTGGGAGGACAAGGCGGCCTATCAGGCGAGCTGCAAGAAGCTGGCCGCCAGCTTTGTGGAGAACTTTAAGAAGTACACCCACATGAGCGACGAGGTCGTGGCCGCCGGCCCCAAGGCGTAAGTACGCTATCGACAAAGGCACCCTGTGAGGGTGCCTTTGCTTCGCTAAAAAAATTCTCCGACATCGTCGGGGAATTTTTTTAAGTAACTTTAAGGTGCATTTCAGCTACCTGCGCTATGCTTATCTCACAGCAGAGGAACGCTTACTTCTTCAGCGCGTTCACAGCCGCCCGCAGGGCGTCCACGTGCTCCTGCTTTGTGGCCCAGCTGGCGCAGAAGCGCACGCCGGAGTGCGTCTCGTCCACACGCTCCCAGTACTCATAGCCGAAGCTTTTGCCCAGAATGGCCAGCTCGTCATCCGGCATGATGGGATACTGCTGGTTGGTGGGGGAGTCGAACAGCAGGGGATAGCCCGCGGAGACGAAAATGTCCCGGATCTGATGAGCCATCTCGATGGCGTGGCGGGAGATCTTGAAATACAGGTCGTCGGTGAACAGCGTGTCGAACTGAACGCCCAGCAGCCGGCCCTTGGCCATGCGGCCGCCCCGCTGCTTCATAATAAAGCGGAAATCCTTTTTCAGATTTTCGTTCATGATGACAACGGCTTCGCCGAACAGGGCGCCCACCTTGGTGCCGCCGATGTAGAACACATCGCACAGCCGCGCGATCTCTGGCAGCGTCATGTCGCTCTCCTCTGCCATCAGGCCATAGCCCAGCCGTGCGCCGTCAATGAACAGCGGCAGGCCGTATCGGCGGCAGATGTCATACAGCGCCGTCAGCTCCGCCTTGGTATACAGCGTGCCGCCCTCAGTGGGGTGGGAGATGTACACCATACCGGGCTGGACGATGTGCTCTGTGGACTCATCGTTTCTGTGCCACTCCACATAGTCCTGCACCTGCTGCGCAGTGATCTTGCCGTTGGTGGTGGGCAGGGTGATGACCTTATGGCCCGTGGACTCGATGGCACCGGCCTCATGGCAGTTGATGTGACCGCTGACGGCGGAAATCACG
>OLSL01002018.1_pt1 | contig 17290 bp, 10 predicted proteins | sample 1672511 | NCBI WGS metagenome assembly OLSL01 (sample SAMEA3136694, study PRJEB25190) | human gut metagenome | biome: human gut; feature: human-associated habitat; material: faeces | place: Austria | collected 2013
CCCGACCTACACCCTTAGCAGGGGCGCCTCTTCAGCCTCTTGAGTATTTCTCCAGCAAAAATGATTATACTAGAGGTTTACCCTAATGTCAATCATTTTTTCACTTTATTTTTCAACTTTATTTTTTACCTTATTTTTTAATTCTGACTTTCGGCTGATATTTTCAAATTCTTACTTCACATTTACGCTGGCTCAATTTTCTTTCCTCTGAGTACTCTTATGCTCTTTTGTCAATGAAAATCCGCGTCCGCTGACTTCTCTGACCTCACTTACGATTACAAAGCTTTCTGGATCAATATTCTTTACAATACGCTCCAACTGATGCAGTTCACGATTTGACACAACAACGAGAAGCACCTGGTGGTCTTCCTGTGAATATCCACCCTCTGCACACAGAATTGTAAGTCCCCGGTCCAGATGCCCGATAATCGCCTGACGAATCTGCTCCGGATTTCTGCTGATGATTTTAACCTCCATTTTAGATCCACCAAGGAGTAATACCTTATTCAGCACTGTTGTATAGGTTATAACAAGAATAACTCCATATAACAGCATCTCAAGCGGTATGAGGATAGCCTGGCCAAGCAGGATGCATATATCAAATGCATTCAGGCTGACTGACACAGGTATCTTGAAATATTTATTCAAAATCAATGGCGGGATATCCATACCTCCAGTGGATGTTCCCATACGAATGACGCTTCCAAGCCCCTGTCCGAATAACTCCAGACAGATTGGATAGGTAAATGTACTTACAATAGTCGTAAATGCGAATTTCTTTCCAAGAAAAATAAATCCGACCACCAGCATCACAATATTAAATCCCAGCACGAACATCGAAACGGATAATCCGGTCAATCTGTCACTAAAAGTGCAATACCTGTCGTTCCTCCGGTCGGCAGCCCTGACGGAAACAGAAATAATACTGCGACCGCTGCGTACATAGCATTTCCAATAATAACTGTCAACAATGTTATTCCCCGCTGTAACTAAAAAAGGTCCACCGGACCTTTTTGTCGTATGCTTGGCAACAGAAAGAAAGACCTTGAGTTCATTATAAACTCTTGGTCTTTCTTTTTTGGGGACTATTCTTTTTTCACAGTCCCCTCAATCATTTACTTTATAAATTTTTTCTTCTGCGAAGTACGATAATCACAACCACAATTGCTGCAATAGAAAGAATTGCAAATAATCCAATCTGGGCTGTATCTCCTGTTTTCACAGTTTTTACTACATCCACAAATTTTTGATTATGATTTTCTTTCGTATTTTTTGTTACTTTTGTCACGCCAAGTTTTTTATCATAGATCCTTAAGGCTGTATCACTTGTCTTCTCCGCATCCGGACCTGATATAATGCTCAGAATTCCATATGCATCAATTATAAATTCTGTATCTTCAGCAAGATCATATCCTTCTGGTGCAGATACCTCACGTAAAATATACGATGTATCAACATTCAATTTTCGTTCGAATGACTCGGCTGAATCTCCTGTCGTCCACTCTGCTACAATCTTACCGGAGGATTTCTCAAGAATCTGCATCTTGGCTCCTGTCACAAATTCATGATTTGTATAATCCAGTTTTGATACACTAAGTTTTGTCACTTCATCACTGACTCCCGGTGCCTCGGCAAGTACTATAGCATCTTTGTTATCGTCTGCTTCAAGGGCACTAATCTGTGCATCTTCCGCTGTCAGAGAGTCAAGACTGAACATCACTGCCTGTGTACTTCTACTACTTCTTTTTGCTGTCAGTTGGTTAATCGTACCATCTGCAGATACCGTGAATTTCTTTGTTGCATATTCGTCAACAGTATGACCTGCTGGAGCTGAAACTTCTTTGAAGTAATAAGTTCCTGGTTCTACATTTTCAAATGTCATATAACCATTTTCATCTGATATCTGTGTGCCTATCAGAATGTCGCGGCCTTCACCACTAAGTACTTTATACAGTGCATAAGTTGCTCCCTTAAGCGGATCTTTACTGCCGTCTTTAGAAGTCTTCTGTACGCGTATGCTGATTGGATTATATGTATTTACAAATGTCGGCTCTTCTGTCGGTGCATTATCTTCAAGATAAGTAATGGTCGCCTCAAGATTTCCTGTTGTATCATCCTTTGTTACACTTACATTGACCTTGATTTCTCTGTCATCATAAGTAATTTGTCCCGGATCTGACGGAATCAATTCTTTAATTGTGTAATTATAATCTCCAACTTCATCAAATATAATGGAATCAAAGAGTACAGAACCATTGTCTGTATTTTTCTTAGTATCAATCAAGTTATTATTCTCATCAAATAACTGGAATGTAAATTCTCCCGGCTGAAGTTCAGCATTATTTAATACTTTCTTAACCGCTGGATCAATAGCTGCTGCTGTTACAGACATCTTATTTTCAAATGAGATTCCATCTACACTCTCGGATGAGTTATTCACATTTGTTCCATGTTTTATGTAAGTTATAGACGTATCCATGTTTTCATCCACATTTACCGTAACGGTATATACAGACGGATCATATTCAATATCGCTAACGTTATTTTCACCCTGCTCATTAATCTCTTTTACAGTGTAAGAATAAGTTCCTGCTGTATAATATGGAATTGTACGGAATGTAATCTTACCGGAAGCATCGTTTGTTTTTGTGTCAATCAATGTTCCATTTGAATCATACAGTCCAAATCGGAATTCTCCGGCTTCCAGATTACCACCTTTCAATGTCTTAGTTCCTGTAATCGTGGCAAGAGCATAATCCATACTCATTGTCATAAAGTGATAGTTATTAAATATCAGGAATTCATCGTCCTCTACTGACTCAAATGTATTTCCGTCATCACCTTCGTATCCATCATAAGGAACAACGCTCTTCTCGACTGTTACCTGACCGTCCTTACTTACTGTTACCTTTGCCCTGTAGACAGCCTCGTCATAGTACATATTAGCTTCCTGCTGTTCTGGTACATTTTCAGAAATCGTGTAGTAATAATCTCCAGGTGTATCGTAGTTGATCTCTGTAAATGTAATATTTCCAGCTGCATCATTGGAAACCGTCTCACTGTATGCATCTTCGCCTGTCAATGCATTTGCATATGTATCATCTGTTCTTGTAAGGGTGAAGCTAAATGCTCCGGCTGTTGATGCCAGCTCACCATCTACATATTTCTGTCCTGTAAATGATGTGGATACTTTGATTCCGTTATTGAATACAACCGACTCAACATTTTCTGTTGTTGTCTGTCCGTCTGCACCAGTTACAAGTTTCTTGTACTCAGATGCTGTTGCTGTTAATGCTGCTGCCGTATCATCCTTTGTCACGTCCACTTTTACAATATAAGCTGCATTGTCGTAAACAATATTGGCTTCCGGATTCTCCGGAGCTGCTTCACTGATCTTGTAGTAATGCGTTCCGGCATCTTTGTATGTCAATTCATCAAAGGTAATGAGTCCACTCTTATCATTACTTGCTGTAACTACTTTTGTTCCAGCTGTTACATTTCCATTTTCGTCACACTCTTCCATCTTGAAATCAAATTCTTTTTCAGATGGACTTCCTGCCAGATTCTTGGTTGCTGTCAGCTGAATCTTTGCGTCGGAATATGTGATTGTCTGGTTATTAAATGTAATGTCTTTTGTATCTGATACCGTGTTGTTGGCATCTGTCTTCTTAGTATCTGTTACTGTAGCCTTAAGAGAAACTTTTCCGTCTTCTACAGTCTTAGCAACGGTTACAGTTACAAGATAGCTTGATGTATCATACTTGATTCCTGATTTCGGATTATTCTGGTTCTCTGTAATCTTGTAATAATGCGTTCCCTCGTCTGTGTATGTGTAAGCCGGGAATGTAAACTTACCAGTGTTATCATTGGATACTGACTGTGGTGCTTCACCTTCAAGTGCATCACCTGATGCATTTGTCTCAACGATGTCAAAGCTATACTCACCAGCTTTGGACACTTTCTTTCCATCCAGTGTCTTCATACCTTCTAAGCTTACAGAAGCACTCATGTTATTTGCAAATGTAATACTGTTATTCTCAACCTTTGTTCCAGTTTTTGTTTTGTAGTCGAAATCTTTGTAATATACAGCATTTGTAGTAAGACCTGTACCACTTTCACTGTTATCATCTTCAACCACTACAACCACCGTATATACAGTGTTGTCGTAAGCAATTCCAGTGGTATCTGCGCTGTCATTTATTTCTCTTACATCATAGTAATGGATTCCGGCTTTCGTATAAGAAATGGCTGGGAACTGGATTGCTCCGTTCGCATCGTTTTTAATAACCCCGCTCTTGTAACCATCCTCTACGATTCCGCCATCTGCTGATTTTTCAACAACTGTATAACGGAAAGCTTCTGCTGAAGGTTTATCATTCAAAGTCTTATTACCTGTAAATGTAATGGAACCATAACGTACACGGTTTGTAAATGCTGCAACATTATTATTGGCAATCTCTGTTCCGTTGACGGTTGTACCATTCTTATCTTTCAGAGCTGTCTGATCTGCATATTTTACAACGTCCTGAATCTGTGCTGTAAATGCATCTCCTGCCTCATTATTGGCAACTTTTACATGTACAAGATAAATGCTCTCATCGTAATCCATTCCCGCTATTGCCGGATTAGATGACTGCTTTTCAGAAATTCTGTAGTAGTAATCTCCTGTGGCATTATACTCGTAATCCGGAAATGTAATGCTTCCGTCTGCCTTATTCTTCACTGTCTTAATTGAAGCATCTTTTTTAACTGTTCCATTTGCATCAGCTTCTGCAATGTCAAATGAAAATTCACCATCCTGAAGTGTTAATGCTGCTCCAGTTGACTGATTTTTTCCAAGAAGTGTCTTCTGTCCATTGAGCTGAATACTTGTCTTTTTCGTCTTATTCTGGAATGTCATATCTGCTGATGTCTGGTCTGTAATCTGACCTCCATTGGCATTCTTGTAATACTGAACACTTGCAGAAAGATTTAATCCATTCTTTTCTACCGTTACAACTGCTGTGTAGTAAGATTTATCATATGCGATATTCTCCTTGTTTCCAGCTTTCTCTGTAACCTTGTAGTAATAAGTTCCCGGTGCTGTAAATGGAATATCTTTGGATTCGATTGCTCCATTTGCACCATTCTTTACTTCTTCTGTGTATCCATTTGCAACTGCTGTTCCATTTTCATCGACCTGGATAATGTCAAATGTAAATGTATCTTTTTTTGCCTTATCGTTGTCAAGTATCTTCGTTCCGTGAAGTCGGATGCTTGTCTGCATCTTATTGGCAAAGTCTAAAGTACCTTTGCTTTCTTTATTCTTGGATGTATCAGAATAATTGTAATCTTTATAATACTTTGTGCTTGCAACAAGTCCGTCTGCAGTCTTTGTGACTTTTACAACAGCTGTGTATGTTGTCTTGTCGTAATGAACACTGTTGCCTGTCTGTGAATTCTCACTGATCTCATAGTAATGAGTTCCGGATTTGGTGTAATCGATAGTCGGGAACTGGATTGCTCCGTTTTCTCCCTCACCAGTCTTGTTCGTAATGTTATCGGAAATTGTATTAACTACATTTCCGTCTTTATCTTTTTCTACAACTTTGAAAGAGAATTTATCTTTTGCCTCAAAACCATTGACTGTCTTATTACCAGTAAATGTTACCTGTGCTTTTAATGTCTTATTTGCAAATGTAATCTTATCTGCATTTGCTGCTGATTCCGGATTCATCTGATCAGCACTTGCATATTTTCTGTATGTAACAGAAGCTGTCAGGGAACCATCATTCTGTGCTGCTACTGACACATGTGCAATATATACACTCGGGTCATATTCCATGCCATCAGCATTTGCATTTACCTCTGTAACTTTATAGTAATAATCGCCTGCGGCATTGTAAGTAAATTCTGGAAATTCAATTGCTGCGGTTTCTGTTGTATTATTTGTTACTTCCCAGCTCTGGGCGTTATCTTTCACTGTTCCTTTTTCATCAGCTACTTCAACGACCTGATACTTATATGCTGCTGTTGACGGCTGGCCATTCAAAGTCTTATTTCCTTGAAGGGAAGCCTTTACTTCTCTTACAATTGATGTATTTGAAAATGCTGCTCCTGTATCACTATTAACCAGATTTCCGTCCTTATAGTAGGCAACTGTTGCAGTCATGTTCTCATCTACAGTCACCACAACTTTGTAAACAGATGCATCATATCTGATATTCACATCACTGCCTGATACTTCTGAAATCTTGTAATAATATGTTCCAGGTGTCGTGTAAGTAATCTCATCAAAACTGATCTGACCATTCTCACCATTCTTTACATTCTGCTGATGGCCATTCTCAAGTACTGTTCCATTTTCATCAGTCTGCTGAAGAAGGAATGAGAATGCATCTTTCTGGGCGGAAGTTCCGTTTAAAGTCTTCGTACCTTTCAAAGTAACCTTCACAGATGTTGGTTTCTGTTCATTTCCTGGTTTCCATGGATTCTTATGAATCTCTCCGCCAATATTTTCTACTGTATCTGCAAACACAGAACCATTATGTGTTGTTGAAATATATACAGTTGCGTTCGGAGCAAGAATTGTTCCAGAATATAATTCTCCAAAACTTAAAGCTCCTTGTTGTGTACCAAAGTTCAGAAGGATTCTTCCTCCTGTTACGTCATAACCACCTGTTTCAGTTCCATTAATTGTAAAATATGGTTTTGTAAATTGTTGTGCCACATCATACTTGATATTAAATGTTACAGAGCCAGTATCACCAAGACCAGTAATCTGAACATTATCTGCCCATTTTTTTAAATCACTTGCTTTGATATTAATAATATTATTAATATTCGGTTTGCACTGAATCGTTTGGACATTATCAGATTTCGTCGTTGTGTTTCCATTAGGATTTTTAAATGTCACACCTTTTGTATCTGATTTTCCGTACATTGCACTTGCATATTGTCTTACCCCAGCCATTGCAGTATCAAAATCAATTTTGTAGGAAGAGTTTTTGATATTAACAACATCTGTTACATTTCCAATTTTCTTTGTTACACCATTAACTGTAAGTGTAAAATTGCTATCCTGTGTTCCAGGTGTATATGCATCTCCAATAATTAATGGATTTCCACTTCGGAAAGCCTCATCCTTGTTCAATCCTCCTACAATATTCTCAACATAACTAATATCATAATCATGACCATCTTTAATGTTTCCAGTCATTCCCATTGTATGTGAACCAACTGTCCAATTTTGAACTGCTATGTTTCCTTCCATATCATTGGAATTTTTATAATTCTTAGCAAATACTGCAAAATCATTAACACTTCCAAGTGATGTTGCTGTTGGATTTGTAAATGTTTTGTCGTTATAAGAGGACTCGTAGTAATCGGAAATATTCAGTGTAACTGTTCCGCTTGCCACATCCACTGTTGCCTCTGTCTTTATAGAGTTCTTGCAGTCAGCGCCCTTTGTAACCGTAATCGTAAATGCATTTTTATTAAAACCATTTACATCATATGTTCCACCTCTGTTCTTCATCAGATTGCTTGCTAAGCCTTCTGATGGATTCAGGTTAGAGGCTGAAATCTTTTTATTATTTTCTGTATTTCCTGTATCAAATTTGATATTGAATTTTGTATTATTCTGATTTGTAATTCCATCTGTATTAACTACCAGCTTAATACTGTCATACCCGCTTCCGCTGACGCTTCCGTCTGTATTAGCAGCCAGTGTTGGAGCAACATCTGAAGCAGTTACAGTTGCAGCTGCAACTGCATTTTCATTTGCCTGTGCGGTATCTGCCTGATTCTGCTCCGCATTGTTATCTGCGGAACTGGAGGCTTTTGCATCTGCCTGAGTATTTTTACTTTCTTCTGCCTGTGTGGCATCATCAGAAGTATTCTGATCTTCTTGAACTTCTTCGACCTGAGCACTTCCGGTACTTTTCGGTTCTTCTGTATTAACAGCTTCCTGTTTCTGGTTTTCTTCACTCTGAGTTTCTACTGCCGCCTGATCTTCCTTTGCATATAGGGATGTTCCTAACTGATAAGATGCATTTGCTGCGACAAGTGCAATTGCAAGTATCAAGGCGAGCCAACGTCTTGTATGTTTCATATTGTCCTACCTCCCCTTCTCATTGCGTTTCTTAGTTGCCATAAAGATTCCAAAGATGACCAGCAGCAATACAATTGCAACTGCGATGGCCATTCCGACTTTGTTTTCAAGCAATGTTTGAGCTAATGGTGTTCCTTCGTCTTTGGATGTCTTTTTGTTATCGAGTTTCTGATCTGCCAACGGCACCTGATCATCTGCACTCTGTACAACCTGAGATGTAGTGCCTTCTGTGTTGCCATCACCAAGTACGGTTGTGGATGCTCCTACTGTTTCACCAGTTGCTGCATTCGTTGTTCCTGGATTTTGTGCAACTGCCACGGTTGTTCCCGGTACCACTCTGTAGATTACATCATCTACAGTAATCTCTCCACCATCTACTACCACATAAGTAATTTCTGTATCTGCATTGATAGTATCCTGGCTATCACGATAGTAGATCGTATACTGACGGATATTTGAGTAGTAGCTATGACGGATTGTATCACTCTGTCCTTTCAGACGAATATATGTATGGCCGTTGTTCTGATATTCAGCCGGACAATCAATTACTGCATCTTCTTCATTTGTCACAGTAATTGTCTGTGTCGTAATCTGCGAGCGATCTGCGATGTTCACATATTTGACTGTGATATCGTATCCATTTTCAGGAATCCATTTTTCTTTGTTATAATAATAGATGTTCGTCGTTCTGGATTTATCGCCGTATGTATGTTTGTAAGATGACTGCATGGAAGAATCCAACGTGTAAGTTACACCATCGTTTTCAATGGTGGATGCTACATCATAAGTTTGTGATTCATCAACTCCAATCTGTTGCGTAACAGTCTTAAGTGTCTTACCAGTCATCAAATCAATCAGATTGATGTTCCAGTCATAAGCTGTCTGACTATCTACTTTTTGATATGCAATCTTTATACTCTTACCATTGTCTTCTTTTTTTAGAACTGCCTGGGCTTTTTCGTCAACTGCTTTATAATAATTCACAATACTCTTACCATTTTCATCGGTAGATGTCTGGCTGAAGGTTTTAGGTGCCTGATAAGTATATGTTCCGTAATATGTAATATTTTCAGAACTAAGTACATTTCCAGAATCATCGGTAAGCTGAACTCCGGCCTTATAAATATTGCTGTTTTTTGTGGAATCATGTTTCACATAGTCAACACTGTAACCGGAACTGGATTTATTATCGTCGTAACCGACAGAAACATTTCCATTTCCATTCAAATCATAATCAACATCGTTCACTACGCAAGATTCACTTGCCTCATATGTTCTGCTTTTTTCAGCTTCGCTTACAACTCCATTTGCCATCGGCACGTTTGTACTTGTATCACCTGTTAGATTTGCCTGCACTTGATAAAGTTTTGCAGAAGCTTTAATATTCTTGTCGACCCCATATACCTCTACTGTATATACAGAATTTCCGTCATAATTCTCCAGGTCAAGTACAAGAGTATCTCCTTTGAATGCCTGCTTCTTAGTGATTTCTTTATTATCTTCTTTTAAATCATAAAACAGAATATCTTTTCCTGTCTCATTATCAATCTGCATACTCCAGTGATTCTGCTGGTTTTTAGCATCCGAAGACCCTTTCAATATCTCCGTTGTATTTCCTGTAATGGTTATTGATTTCGCTGCATCCTGTGCATAAACCATGTAAGGATTTACGGTTGCTACGCCTGTAAATGTCAAAATTGCGGCTGTGATTGCAGCTATTCGTTTTCCACGTCCTGCATTTCCTTTCATCTTATTCATTCCCTTCTCTTTTATTTTGTACACGTAAAGTTTGAATATAGTTCCATTTTACGAAACATAAATACTATTATTTTCTTCTTCACTTATATTAAGACTTTTTCATAATTTTCTTTTTCCCTGGCCAAAGCCCAGTTATAAGCAAATCTTGAAGCACCTGCGTACTGAAACATCTTAGTTTTCTGTATCCGGATTGTCCGGTCTTCCAGCTGCTTTTGCAGGTCTTCGATCGTCTTCTTCTGTTCTTCTATCTCTTTTTTCAGATGGTAGATGATATCGATCAGCTGACTTCTCTTCAGTCTTCGGAATTCTTTGTCTGTCATCCGGCTCTCTCCTGGTTCTCTTCTTCTGCGTCTTCCTTTATGTCCATGCCACCCAGTGCGCCATCGATCATCTTGAGCAGTTCCAGTGCCGAGCGGAAGTTCTCTGTCTTTCCTTCTTCCACCCATGTAACTCTTCCCTGCCAGCTGCTGTGTTGTCTTTGTTCTACTCTGATTATGAATGTTCCTTTTTCACCATTATTCTTCAACATCTCTTCATCACTCAACTTTCTTGCCATTTTTATCCGCTGTTTCTTCTCATGCTTTATAAAATAGTGGCTCTCTGTTCCGGGAAATGGATATCCCAACCGGTCAAAAAAAGCATCGATTTCAAAAACTGCTTCCGTCATTCCTCCAACGCGGATCGGTTCGGTCTGATATCTGTGATAAATACGTCCATTTATTTTTTCATCCCGATAATAGTCCACACATAGAATAATTCCCCATGGTGTCCCAATATAATTTCCTGTATTACTCACGCTCCCATTGTCCTTTCCCATCTTATTTTCAAACATTCCTACTTTATATAATATTTTACCAAACGGCATGACAAAGAAACCGTCTAAACTTAAAAAAAAGCAGGTATTTTCTTCTGTTTTTCTTAGACTTTTTCAGACTGTCCTATATATTGGAATATGTTGTTATATTATAGCAAAAGAACCATCCTGGCTGCGTCCCGCATGCTGAATAGCTCTTTTCGACGGCTGAATAGTTTTTGGTAAAAAGAGAAGGATCTTCAAGTGTTATCTTAAAGATCCTTTTCATATACTACACTGTTCACATAATATCTCACGCCAGTCCTCTGCCGGTCTGTGAGGAATTTATAATTGATTCTCTTCTGAATTACCGCACAGTCTTCTCTCGTTGTATTGATCAGCAGTACCAGGTATTGTCCCTTGCTGTAATGGTTCACGACGTCACTGTTGCGGATCGATGTGCAAATGGATTCTTCCAGTCTCTTTGCCAGTCCTTCCAGCATGGCTCCTTCTTTCATCGGTCTTCCTTTGCTGTCCACAATGGTACACAGCATAAGATAGATCGACTGTCCGCTCCAGCATCCTCACCAGATGATGATAGATTCCGCGAAATGTCGGATAACTGCACAGGTATGCCCCTTTCGGGATTCCTTTTTCTTCCAGATTATGCTGGATGTTGTCCAGTACGTCGTAGGAATGCATCACCTGGTTACCAAGCTGGTTCATGGAATCCAGAAGACGTTTGGACGGTTTTAATCCCCGTTCTTCAAAATATCGTTCTGCCGTATCGGCATACAGATCGGTGGCTTCTTCGTATCTTCCCAGTGCAACCATTGCTTCCATGGTCAATACCTCCCAATCGGAGAATGGTTCGATATTCGATGCATATACTCCGAGATGTTCGAGCTGTGTGTAGTTCTGCTTTTCCCGGTACAGTCCGGCTGCTTCTTCTACACATTCCCGGAACATGTCCTCATACCGTCTTGCTTCAATGGCAACCCAGATCACACTCTGCCGTTTCACAAGGAATTCTCCGGTATAGATCTCGAATATTTTTTCGAGGTCTTTTATCTTTTTATCCGGATTTTTTTCATGTTTTATTCTGTTGTATATCTGGTCAAATTCGGTTGCATCTTCCTGTACTTTAATCTCGTCATTCCAGTAGACGACACCGTTTCTGATCTCTATATAGTTTACATCCGGAAGTCCTGCTTTTTCCAGTCTCTTCTTTGCGTTGTAAATGACGCTCTGAAGGGCATGATGTACATTTTCCACTTCCCGTTCCCCGAACAGTTCCTGTTCCAGGCGGTCCCTGCTGACACCTTTTTTCCTTTCATGTATCAGCATCTGCATCATGGAAGCGAACTGTGTCTCTCCTACTTTTCTTCCGAACAGGGATTTTCCGTCATATATCATGGAAAAACTGCCGAATGTCTTAACCTGTAATATTTTTTCTCTCATTTCCCTGTAATCCTTTTATACATTTTCATTGATCGTATGCTGGATTCTCTCTCTTACAATTGCTGCAATCTCTGTTGTCTTCATGTCTTTGTATTCTTCGTAAAGCAGCGGCTCTAAGAAATGTACCTGTACATTGACATGTTCTGTTGTCTTAGAGTCGAACGGCACGAAACAGTTAATCAGTGCTACCGGAATGATCGGACATCTTGCCCTAGTCGCCGCTTTGAAGCTGCCGCCTTTGAAGTCCTGTACCTGATTGCCCTGTCTTGATCTTGTTCCTTCCGGGAAGATCAGAAAGTTTCTTCCGTTCTTCACGTCATTGCTGACATTTACGATCACCTGCAGTGACTGACGCACGTCTTCGCGGTCGATCATGTATGCCTTCATGCAGGTGAATACCTGCTTTAGAAATGGTACGTCGGCCACTTCTTTTTTTGCGACTACCGCGAACGGGCGCGGGCATGCTTCCATTATGGCGAGCACATCGTAGAGCCCTTGGTGATTCGGGTAGAACATGAATCCGTCCTGTTCGGGGATGTTCTCCTGCCCGTGTACCTCGATATGGATATTCCCGGATGTATTTGCCCGGTGATCGATGTATTTTAATAATTTATAGTGTTCTTCTTCCGTATATTTGTCTACGTGTCTGGCATGGTAGCATAACTTGTACCAGTAGACCGGCACGAAGAAAATATTCCGGAGTACCATCAGAAGGATTCTTCTCATATCTTTGCATACTCCTTGATCGCAGTTTCGTACAGGTTATTGCCTTCGCTGTCGATGACTACGATGAGCGGAAGGTTCTCGACCTGTAATTTACGGATGGCTTCGGTTCCGAGGTCTTCGTACGCAATGACTTCTGAGGATTTGATGCATTTGGATAACAGTGCACCGGCTCCTCCGATGGCTGCAAGGTATACGCATCCGTTACGTACCACCGCATCGATCACTGCCTGGCTTCTCTTGCCTTTTCCGATCATGGCCGTCTGACCAAGATCCAGCAGACGTGGTGCATACTTGTCCATACGGCTGGCGGTTGTCGGACCGGCTGATCCGATCGGGCGTCCTTCTCTTGCCGGAGATGGTCCCATGTAGTAGATTGCCTGGTCTTTGATATCGATCGGAAGTGATTCCCCGCGGTCCAGTGCTTCATCCATGCGCTTGTGTGCCGCATCTCTTGCTGTGTAGATGGTTCCTGTGACATATACATAATCTCCTGCGTGAAGAGATCTGGCTGTTTCTTTTGTAATTGGTGCTGTGATATGCTTGTCCATACTTACACCTCCCTGATGATATGACGGTTCACATGGCAGCAGATGTTGACTGCAACCGGCAGTCCTGCGATGTGTGTCGGGTATGTATTGACATTCACTGCAAGAGCTGTGGTCGTTCCTCCGAGTCCGCCCGGTCCGATTCCAAGCTTGTTGATCGTCTCAAGCATCTCTTCTTCCAGGTCTTTTACCCAGGCAGTTTCGGAATGGGATCCGGCTTCTCTTGTAAGGGCTTCTTTTGCCATCAATGCACATTTTTCAAATGTTCCGCCGATTCCTACTCCGACTACCATCGGCGGACAGGCATTCGGTCCTGCGTCTCTGACTGCTGTAAGGATCGCTTCTTTTACTCCTTCGATCCCGTCGGCTGGTTTTAACATGAATACGCGGCTCATATTCTCGCTGCCGAATCCTTTTGGCGCAACCTTTATCTCTACTTTGTCTCCCGGCACGATACTGTAGTGGATCACTGCCGGTGTGTTGTCTTTGGTATTCTCGCGGATGATCGGATCTCCTACGACGGATTTTCTTAAGAATCCTTCTACGTATCCCTGACGGACACCTTCGTTGATGGCATCTTCCAGACTGCCTCCTTCGAAGTGTACGTCCTGACCGATCTTCATGAAGATGACAGCCATACCTGTATCCTGGCAGATCGGGATCATGTCTTCTGCAGCGATCTTCAGATTATCCTGCAGCTGATCCAGAATCTGACGGCCCAGTGGTGCTTCTTCTGTCTCCAGTGCGTGTTTCATTGCTTTGTCCATGTCATCGGCAAGGAAATGATTCGCCTGGATGCACATGTCTTTTATATTTTCTGTGATTGTATTTACATTGATCGTTCTCATCTATATCCTCCTGGGGACATGGAATTTTTTGGAACCTTCTGTTCCTGCTTAAAAAAACCTGTCCTTTTTTATTTTACCCTGTTCCAAGATGATATACAAGTTTTTTTCGCCGTGGTATAATGGATTTAACACATTTTTCAGGAGGGATTATAATGACAACAAATGTAGATTTAGAGAAACTTCAAAAGGATGCCGTGGACATCTTTAATCAGGGTTTTGCCTGTTCAGAATCTGTTATTTATGCAATCAAGGAGAATTTTGAACTGGACATGTCGGATGATGCGATTGCTATGAGTTCCGGATTCCCATGGGGGCTTGGCGGAGGCGGATGTATCTGTGGTGCACTCGCCGGAGCAACGATGTGTATCGGATATTTCTTCGGACGTAAGACACCTGGTGATCCTAAGATTAACCGCTGTTTCAAGCTTTCGAACGAAATCCACGATTTCTTCAAGGAATACTGTGGTGCAACATGCTGCCGTGTTCTGACAAAAGGCAAAGAGAAGAATTCTCCGGAACGTAAAGCACAGTGTACAGACTTTGTAGCTGCTACTGTGAAGAAGACTGCGGAGATCATTCTTCGTGAACTTGCTGCAGATGAGGCGGAAAAATAAAAATATTTTTTCAAAAAACGAGGCGGAAATTTTTTAATCTTCCGCCTCGTGTTATATCTTTATTCTTCTGTCTCTACGTTCTCTGCATCTTCTGTACTTTCTTCCGGCTCTACCAGATCATCTTCTGATTCATCGCCTCTACGTACTTTTGCGATACAAGCTACTTTATCGCCTTCCGGCAGGTTGATAAGCTTCACTCCGGATGTCACTCTTCCGAGTTCTGAGATTCCGTCACACTTCATACGGATGATGATTCCCTCCGTGTTGATGATCATGATCTCATTGTCCTCATCTACTGCTTTCACACCTACAACGTTACCGGTCTTCTCTGTGATCTTGTAGCACTTCACACCTTTACCGCCGCGGTTCTGGGCTGTGAATTCATCGATGGAAGTACGTTTGCCCATTCCGTATTCTGACACGATCAGCAGGTCTGTTCCCTGTGAATCGATCTGCATTCCGATCACTTCATCACTGTCTACCAGGTTCATACCACGGACACCCATGGATGTTCTTCCTGTCGGACGTACATCACTTTCATTGAAGCGGATACACTGTCCATACTTTGTAATCATGAATACATCATGATCGCTGTCTGTATATTTTACCTCGATCAGCTCATCTTCCTCACGGAGTGTGATTGCTGCAAGTCCTGTCTTTCTGACATTTGCATATTCTTTGATCGGGGTCTTCTTGATGAGACCTTTCTTGGTAGCCATCAGCAGATATTCGTCATCGTTATATTTCTCGATTGGAATGACCGCACTGATCTTCTCGCCCGGCATTAACTGTAACAGATTCACGATCGCAGTTCCTCTGGATGTTCTGCTTGCTTCCGGGATCTCGTATGCTTTCATGCGGTATACACGTCCGGTGTTCGTAAAGAACATCAGGTAGTGATGTGTATTGGTCATGAAGAGTTCTTCTACATAATCCTCGTCCAGCTTCTGCATACCTTTGATTCCCTTGCCTCCACGGTTCTGGGCTTTGAATGTATCGTGAGACATTCTCTTGATATATCCAAGCTTTGTCATCGTGATGACAACATCTTCTCTTGGGATCAGGTCTTCCATGGAGATATCGAACTCATCGAATCCGATGGATGTTCTTCTCTCATCACCGTATTTATCACGGATCACAAGAATCTCTTCTTTGATCACGCCAAGTAATAACTTTCTATCTGCGAGGATCGCACGTAAATGTTCGATCTGCTCCATCAGTGCTTTATATTCTGCTTCGAGTTTTTCTCTTTCCAGACCTGTCAGGGCACGCAGTCTCATGTCTACGATTGCCTGCGCCTGTACATCTGTCAGTCCGAAACGCTCCATCAATTCTGATTTTGCGATCTGGACAGTCTGTGAACCTCTGATGATCTTGATCACTTCATCGATGTTATCTAATGCGATCAGTAATCCCTGTAAGATATGCGCACGTTCTTCGGCTTTATTTAACTCATACTGTGTACGGCGTGTCACAACTTCTTCCTGATGTCTCAGATAGTAGTTGAGCATCTCCATCAGGTTCATGACCTTCGGCTCGTTGCCGACCAGTGCCAGCATGATCACACCGAATGTGTCCTGAAGCTGTGTATGTTTGTATAACTGGTTCAGGATAACATTTGCATTAGCATCTCTCCTGAGTTCAATGACTACGCGCATTCCTTCACGGCTTGACTGGTCACTTAAGTCTGTGATGCCGTCGATCTTCTTATCACGTACCAGTTCTGCGATCTTCTCGATCAGTCTTGCTTTATTCACCATGTAAGGAAGCTCACTTACGATGATGCGGCTCTTGCCGTTCGGCATCGCCTCGATATCTGTCACCGCACGCACACGGATCTTGCCGCGTCCGGTTCTGTATGCCTCTTCAATTCCTCTGGTTCCAAGGATCATACCTCCGGTCGGGAAGTCCGGTCCTTTGATAATCTTTAAGATCTCTTCGATCGTTGTCTCTTCTTTATCCTCGATCTGGTCATCGATAATCTGTACAACCGCATTGATCACTTCACGCAGGTTGTGCGGCGGGATATTGGTTGCCATACCTACAGCGATACCGGAAGTACCGTTGACCAGAAGGTTCGGGAATCTTGCCGGCAGAACGGTAGGTTCTTTCTCCGTCTCGTCAAAGTTCGGAATGAAATCAACGGTATTTTTATTAATATCCGCTGTTAATTCCATGGAAATCTTACTCAGTCTTGCCTCTGTGTATCGCATGGCGGCAGCACCGTCACCGTCCACAGAACCAAAGTTACCATGTCCGTCTACCAGCGGATATCTGGTAGACCATTCCTGTGCCATATTAACCAATGCGCCATAGATCGAACTGTCACCGTGCGGGTGATATTTACCCATCGTATCACCGACGATACGCGCACACTTTCTGTGCGGCTTGTCAGGACCGTTGTTCAGCTCGATCATAGAGTACATGATTCTTCTCTGTACCGGTTTCAAACC
>OLSL01002052.1_pt1 | contig 17094 bp, 13 predicted proteins | sample 1672511 | NCBI WGS metagenome assembly OLSL01 (sample SAMEA3136694, study PRJEB25190) | human gut metagenome | biome: human gut; feature: human-associated habitat; material: faeces | place: Austria | collected 2013
CACACAGAACATTCTGGATGCCGCCAACGCCGTGATCCGCCACAACGTGGGCCGAAAAGGCAAGACCCTGTGGACCGAGAACGGCGCAGGGGAGGCGGTCACCGTCAAAACCTGCTTCAACGAGGGGGATGAGGCCAACTATGTGGTGGGACAGATCATGATGAACTACCGACGGGGCGTGGACTGGAAAGAGAACGCCGTGCTGTACCGTATGAATGCCCAGTCCAACGCACTGGAATATGCCTTCAAGCGCAATGGTGTGCCCTATAAGATCATTGGCGGCACAAAGTTCTTTGACCGGGCCGAGGTCAAGGATATGCTGGCATATCTGTGCGTCATCAACAACCCTGCCGACGATCTGCGGCTGCGCCGCATCGTCAATGTTCCCGCCCGGAAGATCGGCGCGGCTACCATGGACAAGGCCCAGGCCATCGCCACGGAGGGGGGCCTGACGCTGATGGAGGTCCTGCGCCGGGCAGGGGACTATCCCCAACTGAAATCAGCTGCTGGCAAGTTAATCGGCTTTACAGCGATGATAGACGAAATGCGCCGCCAGTCGGATGAAATGGGCCTGGTGGAGTTTTATGATTATGTGTGCCGCCGCAGCGGCTATGTAGCCATGCTCCAGGAAAAGGAGGATGCGGAGAGCCGGGGCCGCCTGGAAAACGTAGAGGAGCTCAGCTCCAGTATCCAGGCGTTTCTGGAGAACGATCCCGAGGACCCCACCCTGTCGGGCTTTTTGGACGAGGTTGCTCTGTACACTGACCTGGACGGCCAGGAGGCCGGGGACAACTGCGTGACTCTGATGACCATGCACAGCGCCAAAGGCCTGGAGTTTCCCAGCGTATTCGTGGTGGGCATGGAGGACGGACTTTTCCCGGGCAATCGCGCCATGGGTGAGCCGGAGGAAATGGAGGAGGAGCGGCGGCTGTGTTATGTGGCCATGACCCGGGCCAAGGAGAAGCTGACTCTGACCAATGCCCGTCAGCGGATGCTGTTTGGCCGCACTACCCCCTGTATGCCCTCCCGATTCCTGAAGGAGATCCCGGAGGAGAATATGGAGTGGCTGGGGAAGCCCGAGCCGCGTCCCGCATCCCGGTGGGACGACGACTTCGGCGATACGCCTCGCTATGCATCGCAGCCGGAGACCCGGACTATGCCTAAGCCGGAGTACCCGGTGCGTCCGACGGTGTCCTCCGCTCCGCTGCTGCAATTGCAGCCCGGCGACGGAGTCCGGCACAGCGCCTTTGGCCAGGGGATGGTACTCAGCGTGCGCCCCATGGGCGGAGATGCTCTGGTGGAGGTGGCCTTCGACCGGGTGGGCACCAAAAAGCTCATGCTGAAGGCCGCAGGTGCTCATTTGACAAAGCTGTAATGGAAAACCACTTTACATACTGAAACGAAAAGATCCGCCTCCGGCTTGTGGCCGGAGACGGATTTTTCAGCGTATTTTTATTTTGCCAGAATCTTCTTCAGATGGGCGAAGCGAGGCAGGGAGTCCACCTTGGGCAGGTCCGGTTCACCCTGGATCAGGGGCAGCGCGTATTCCACAAACTGGTGGTTTACGCCGTTGCCTTCTTCGTTGATCCAGCTGCGGGGCAGCTTCTTCTCGGTGTTGGCAACCTCCATCAGGGGGATCAGCTTGGTCTTGCAGGCGTACTTGCCGTCCCGGACACCGCGCTCGAAGCCGATCATGCGGCCGTTGATGCCGTTGATGGCATTTTCCACGGCTGCCTTACCGGCCATATAGGATTCCTCAATATCCGTCTCGGAAGCCAGATGTGCGCCGCAGCGCTGCAGCAGGTTCAGCTCGATGCCGCGGACCTTGGCGCCGGTCTCCTCCTTGACCACCTGGGCCAGCATGGCAGCCAGGCCACCCAGCTGGGCGTGGCCGAAGCCGTCGGTAGCGGCCACCTTGGCCTCGGACACAAAGCCGCCGTCCTCATAGTGGATACCCTCGGACACAGCCACGATGCAGTAGCCCTTTTCGGCGTATACACGCTTGACATCCTCAATGAACTTGGGCATGCTGAAGTCCACCTCGGGCAGATAGATCAGATCGGGGCCTGCGCCGTATTCACTGGCCAGGGCAGCGGAAGCGGCCAGCCAGCCGGCATGGCGGCCCATGATCTCCATCACCACGATCATACCGGTGTCGTACACATGGGCGTCCAGGTTTACTTCCATCATGGAGGTGGCGATATACTTGGCGGCAGAGCCGAAGCCGGGGCAGTGGTCGGTGCCGAACAGATCGTTGTCGATGGTCTTGGGTACACCCATGACCCGGCACTCGTAGCCCACGGACTGCATGTACTGATTGATCTTATTGCAGGTATCCATGGAGTCGTTGCCGCCGTTATAGAAGAAGTAGCGGACGTTGTGCTTCTTGAACACCTCCAGGATGCGGCGATAATCGGTATCGTCCACCTCGGGGTCCGCGATCTTGTAGCGGCAGGAGCCCAGGGCGGAGGAGGGGGTGTACTTCAGCAGACGCAGCTCCTCGAGATCCTCCAGACCCATGTCGAACAGGCGATCGCTGAGAACGCCCTTGATGCCGTGCTCCGCGCCCAGCACCTGAGTGATGACGCCGGATTTCAGGGCCGTGTCAATGACGCCGTAAGCGCTGGCGTTGATCACAGACGTAGGCCCACCGGACTGACCGATGATACAGGCACCCTTTAATTCTTTCATGATTGACTACCTCCCAGTAGATTTTTCTTGCCATGCGGAATATTTTATCACAGAGGATGGATAAAGTAAACCGTTGGGGCTTGCAAAAAGAAAAAAATGTGGTACAATACATATATACATCATATCCCAATCATTCCATACAAGTCAAGACCAATTTTTCAAAAGGAGCGATTTATTATGCCACTGGTTACTTCCAAGGAAATGTTCGAGAAGGCTTACAACGGCGGTTACGCCATCGGTGCCTTCAACGTCAACAACATGGAGATCATTCAGGGGATTACCGAGGCCGCCGCTGAGCTGAAGGCCCCCCTGATTCTGCAGGTGTCCAAGGGCGCGCGCGCCTATGCCAACCGCACCTATCTGAAGAAGCTGGTGGAGGCCGCCGTTATTGAGACGGGCCTGCCCATTGTGCTGCATCTGGACCACGGCGACAGCTTTGAGCTGTGCAAGTCCTGCATCGAGGACGGCTTCACCTCCGTGATGATCGACGCCTCCTCCAAGCCCTTCGCCGAGAACATTGCCCTGACCCGCCAGGTGGTGGAATATGCTCACGACCACGGCGTGGTGGTGGAGGCCGAGCTGGGTACCCTGGCCGGCATCGAGGATGAAGTCAACGTGTCCGCCGAGGATTCCTCCTATACCCGCCCCGAGGAGGTGGAGGAGTTTGTGTCCAAGACCGGCTGCGACTCTCTGGCCATCGCCATCGGCACCAGTCACGGCGCATACAAGTTCAAGCCCGGCACCAAGCCCCAGCTGCGCTTCGACGTGCTGGAGGAGGTCTCCCGCCGTCTGCCCGGCTTCCCCATTGTGCTGCACGGTTCTTCTTCCGTTCCCCAGGATCTGGTGGCCAAGGTGAACCAGTACGGCGGCAATATGCCCGGCGCCATCGGCGTGCCCGAGGATCAGCTGCGCAAGGCCGCGTCTCTGTCCGTGTGCAAGATCAACATCGACTCCGACCTGCGTCTGGCCATGACCGCCTCCATCCGGGAGCACTTTGCCCTGCATCCGGCAGACTTTGATCCCCGTCAGTATCTGAAGCCCGCACGCCAGGCCATCAAGGAGCTGGTGACCCACAAGATCGTGGACGTTCTGGGCTGCGACGGCAAGGCATTCTAAGAGCAGAACCATCCGCGCCCCCCTGTGTACCCCACCGGCCCGCAGGGGGGCGTATTTTCTGATTTTCCACACAAAGAGGGAAGGGAAAACTATGAGAAAGACAAAAATCGTATGCACCCTGGGCCCGGCCACTGATGGCCAGGGCGTTCTGCGGCAGATGATTCAGGCGGGGATGAACGTGGCCCGGTTCAACTTTTCCCACGGCAGTTATGACGAGCACCAGCGCCGTCTGGAGGCGCTGACAGCTCTGCGGGAGGAGCTTCATCTGCCGGTGGCCGCTATGCTGGACACCAAGGGGCCGGAGGTGCGGCTGCGGACCTTTCAGAACGGCCCTGTTCACCTGAAAACCGGCCAGAGCTTCACTCTGACTACCGACGATGTTCCCGGGGACGAGACCCGCTGCTCCATTACCTATGCCGATCTGCCCCAGGATGTGAAGCCAGGCAACACCATCCTGCTGGATGACGGTCTGGTACGGCTGACGGTGCTGGAGACCACTGCCCGCGAGATTCGCTGCCGGGTGGAAAATGACGGCGTTATGAAGGACAAAAAGGGCGTCAACGTCCCTGGCGTATCCCTGTCCATGCCGTACATGAGCCAGCGGGACCGGGAGGATATTCTTTTTGGCATCCGCCAGGGCTTCGATTTCATTGCCGCCAGCTTTGTCCGTTCCGCCGCCGATGTCCGGGAGATCCGGCACATTCTGGATAAGAACCACTCCAAGATCCGCATCATTGCCAAGATCGAAAATCAGGAAGGCGTCAGCAACCTGGTGGATATCCTGTCCGTGGCCGACGGTATCATGGTGGCCCGGGGCGATATGGGCGTGGAGATCGACTTTACGGAGATCCCCGCCATTCAAAAGAGCATCATTGCCCAGTGTGTGGCCGCCGGAAAGCCTGTGATCACTGCCACCCAGATGCTGGATTCCATGATCGAGAACCCTCGTCCCACCCGTGCGGAGATCACCGATGTGGCCAATGCCATTTACGACGGCACCAGCGCCATTATGCTTTCCGGCGAAACGGCGGCAGGGAAGTACCCGGTGGAGGCCGTCCGCACTATGGATGCCATTGCCCGCAAGACGGAGAGCAATGTGGAGCGTATCTGTCCCGCAAAGACGCCCAAGCGCACCCGCCTGTCCATCACCGCCGCCACGGCTCACGCCGCCTGCACTACGGCGGAGGATATCGGTGCCGACGCCATCCTCACCGTCAGCCAGCGGGGCATCACTGCCCAGATGGTCAGCCGTTTCCGCCCCGCCGCCACGGTGGTGGCCCTTCTGCTGGACCCTCAGGTCCAGCGCCAGATGGCCCTGTACTGGGGTCTGGTACCCATCACCATGCCCCGGGCCAGCAGCACGGACCAGCTGGTGGATCTGGCGATCCAGTCCGCCCAGGAGGCGGGCCTGGTAAAGCACGGCGATCTGGTGGTGGTCACCGCCGGTGTTCCTGTGGGCATTTCCGGCACCACCAATATGATCCGCATCGCCCAGGTAGGCGGCGCCCTGGTTAACGCCATCGGCATCGGCAGCCAGACCGCTTCCGGTCCCCTGTGCATCTGCCGGACCCTGGAGGAGATTCCGGAGAAGTTCCATCCCGGTGACGTGCTGGTGGTACCCTACACCAATAACGATGTGGTGCCTTGGCTGCGCCAGGCCGCCGCCATTGTCAGCGAGGAGGCCAGCGCCGACTGCCACACGGCCACGGTGGGCCTGCTGCTGAACAAACCCGTTATCGTGGCCGCCTCCGACGCTACCCGCCGCCTGAAGGACGGCACCCTGGTGTCTGTGGACTGTGCCCGCGGTATTGTCCAGACCATTCCCCAATAATCGCTCACCGGCCCCGTATGGCGGGGCCGGTATTTTTTTGATATAACCTCAGCATATGGCAGCATCATTTGCAATTTATAATGAAAAAATGTAAACTTCTGCGTTTTTATGCATTTTGAGCCAGGGAAGTGGACATATTTTGTGAAAGTCACAGAAAGTTCATAAATTGATGAGATTTTTGTTGCATACGGTGCATTTTTTGTATAAAGTAGTGAAGTACCCGGTATGGTCCGGAAATATTGAAGGAGAAATGCATATGGAAATTCAAATCCTGCCCCTGATTATTGTTGTTGCCTATCTGGTGGGCATGCTGGTTGTGGGCGCCGTTGTCAGCAAGGTCCAGATCAAGAATGCCAAGGACTACATGGTGGCCGGCCGCCGCATGGGCCTGTTCATGGTAGCATTCTCCCTGTCCGCCAACAATATCGGCGGCGGCTGCACCACGGGCCTAGCCCAGAAGGCCTTCGGCGACTGGGGCGTCAGCGCTGTTTGGTACGTCCTGGCGGCGTCCATCGCCATGATTCCTCTGTCCTATTTTGCACCTAAGATCCGCAAAACCATGGCCGTGACCATCCCCGAGGTGGTGGGCCGTCGGTTCGGCAAGTTCTCCAGCAACTTCACGGCGATTCTGTCCGTGCTGTCGCTGTTCTGCCTGACCTCCTCGCAGATCGCCGCTTCCGGCGGCGTCATCAACGCCCTGATTCCGTCCATTCCCCTGAACGTGTGCCTGATCTTCGCGGGTGTGGTCATCATTCTCTATACCACCATGGGCGGCATGATCGCCGACCAGATCTCCGACCTGCTGCAATTCGGCATCATCCTGGTGGGCCTGGCCATCGCCACCCCCATTGTGCTGAACCACGCCGGCGGCTGGAACGCCATTTCCGCCGCACTGCCCGGTGAGAAGCTGAATCTGACCCAGATCGGCTGGGCCTCCATCATCGGCTATATCTTCAACTACTTCTGCACCTTCCTGGCCGGTCCTGAGATGGTCTCCCGCTTCGAGACGGCCAAGAATGAAAGGACCGCCAGAAACGCCTCCTTCCTGTCCGCCATCCTGATGGCCGCCATGTCCATCTTCCCCACGCTGCTGGGCCTGGCTGCCTTTGCTCTGCGGGATCAGCTGCCCGGTCTGGCGGTGAGCGGCAGCAACGCCATGATGATCGTCACCGGCCACTATGCGCCCGGCGTGGTGACGGGTCTGATCTCCGCCGCCATTATCTGCGCCACCATGTCCTCTGCCGACTCCAACCTGCTGTGCATGTCTACCATGATCATCAACGACCTGTACACCGGCCTGGGCGGCAAGAAAAAGCTGACGGACAAGCAGACCATTTTCTACACCCGCGCCTGCAATGTGCTGTCCGCTGTGGTGGCTATTCTGATTTCCCTGGCCAACGTGTCCATCGTGGCCATGAACACCTTCGCCTTCGGTATCCGCTGCGCCGGTCCCTTCGCGGCCTATGGCCTGGGCCTGGCAGTGCCCAAGGCCACCAAGAACTCCGGCGTCGTGTCCATTATTTGCGGTACGGTCGCCTTTGTGGTATGGCAGATCGTGGGCGGCGGCGGCACCTGGATGTTCCTGATGCCCGTGGTGGCGGGCTGCCTGGTCAGCACTGTGTCCTTCTATGTGGTCAACTGGATTGAGTGGGCCCGCGGCGTGGAGCCTGCTCCCAGCGCCTATCTCTCCGACGAGGAAGTCACCAAAAAGATCGCCGAGGAGTCTGCCGGTCGCTGAAGGCAGCGCAAGTCAAGCCGATAAACAAGAGTAACTGCCCCCTTGCACAGGATCAAAAGTCTGCGCAAGGGGGCAGTATGATGCTTTTATCATCTCAGCAGTTATCATCATGAAAACCTATCGGGAATTGACTACGGAAGGTGTGCGGAAAGGTTGAAAACAGAGCCGCCGCATGTACAATCGGGGGCTCACAGCGAAAAATCCTCTATAATGGTGTATTTTGTTTGACTTTATCCGCAGACAGATATATAATGTATGCGATAGAAACTGCGACAGGGCCAATTACCAGCCGCGCTATCCAACAGCCCTGTGCTTTCCGCGGGGCTGTTTTTTGTTATTTTGAGAGAGAAATGTCCATGAAAGGGTGATGGATTTGCAGTATTACGCACATGTCCGGGAAAATGCGAATGGCCGCAAAGAGTATCAGACGGTTGCCCAGCACCTGACGGGAACGGCTGAACTATGCCGCGAATTCGCGGCGGCATTCGGGGCGGAAGCCGACGGGGAACTGGCGGGACTGTCCCACGACATCGGTAAATGCACGGATGCCTTTCAGGAACATCTGCTGAACGACGGACCCACAGTTGACCACGCCACAGCGGGTGCGATGGCCTGCGCCATGCGGGGAAACCGCTATGCTTCCGCATGCGTGGCGGGACATCATGGCGGACTGCCGGACTTCGGCAATATGCGGACAGCCCGGAAGGCTGATGGAACATTCTATGGCCGGATGCTGAAGGGACGCGAGGAACGGTATCTGGAGCGCTGCGGAGAAAGCGGCGCGGCGCTGCCTCCGCCGACGGTCCTGGCGACGCAAGGGTTGCCCCTACAGGCTTCATTCTGGACGCGAATGCTCTATTCCTGCCTGGTGGACGCCGATTTTCTGGATACGGAGCGGTTCATGAACGGTGAACGCGGACGGGGCGGATACGATGATATCCCTACGCTGCTGGCGCGGCTGCAAGCGTATATCAAGCCGTGGCAGCAGCCCAGGACGGAGTTGAATCGGCTGCGCTGCGAGATACTGAACACCTGTATAGAGGCGGGAAGTAAGCCAAAAGGCGTTTACACACTGACCGTCCCCACCGGTGGGGGAAAGACGGTGGCGTCGCTGGCCTTTGCACTGCGGCATGCGGCGGAACATGGGATGCAGCGGGTGATTTACGTCATCCCATATACCTCTATCATCGACCAGAATGCCCGGGTGTTCCGGGATATTCTGGGGAGCGGCAATGTGCTGGAGCACCATTCCGGCGTGCAGTTTGATCTCTCCGACGGCGCGCCGCCGGAGGCCGTCCGGAAAGCGCTGGCCACGGAGAATTGGGACATGCCTGTGGTGGTCACCACGGCGGTGCAGTTCTTTGAGTCCATGTACGCCGCCCGTTCCTCCCGGTGCCGCAAGCTGCACAACCTTGCCAACAGCGTCATTATTTTCGACGAGGCACAGATGCTGCCTTTGGCGCATCTGCGGCCCTGCGTGGCTGCCATGGCTTCGCTGGCGGAGCAATTTTGCTCAACGGTGGTGCTTTGTACGGCAACGCAGCCATCTTTGGATGACCTGCTGCGCACCTACGCGCCAGACTGTCCCGTGACAGAGCTCTGCCCGCAAACGGCAGCACTGTATGACCGCTTCCGCCGCGTGACCTTCCAACACTCCGCAACGATGACTGACGAAGTGCTGGCAGAGCGGCTGAGTGAGCAGCGGCAAGTCCTCTGTATTGTCAACAGCCGTAAGGCTGCCCAGAGCATATACGCATTGCTGCCGCAGGAGGGCAGCTATCATCTGTCCACGTTGATGGTCCCCGCTCAACGACAGGTGCTGCTTGATAAGATCAAAGAACGGTTAAGAAGGGGGGAACCATGCCGGGTGGTATCCACATCGCTGATCGAGGCGGGCGTGGATGTGGATTTTCCTGCCGTCTACCGGGAATTGGCGGGGCTGGATTCCGTCATGCAGGCGGCGGGGCGCTGCAACCGTGAGGGAAAACGTCCTGCGGACGAGAGCTTTGTCACGATTTTTGAGCGGACTGAGCTGCCGCCGCAATTGTTCCAGGCCGCCGTCGGCGCAGCCAGAGAAGTGCTGAAAGAGGATCGCGACCCTGCCGCGCCTGAGACGATGACTCGGTACTTTCGCAGTCTGCGCGATCTGAGCGGCGATGCGCTGGACCGGCAGGGTATTATCGAGGCATTCACCCAGGGAATCGGGGGCTGTGAATTTCCGTTCCGCACAGTAGCAGAGAAGTTCCGTCTCATCGACCGGAATACATATACCATCTACATTCCTTATGGTGAAGGCACGGCTTTACTCCGGCGTCTGCAGGACGGCGAGTGCTCCAGGGACCTGTACCGTAAGCTGGGCCGTTATGCCGTTTCTGTATATGATAAGCATTATCAGGCGCTGTACAATGCAGGTGCGCTGCTGACGGCGCGGGAGGTTCCCGTATTGGACGAGGACAGTGCCATTTTGACAGATCTGACGCTGTACAGCGAGACCATGGGCCTGTCTCTGGAGCCGGAGACAGGCAAGGCGGAGTTTATCTGAAAAATATTTAAGGAAGGGAGTGACCTTATGGCAATACAAGTGGAAGTGTGGGGCGACTACGCGCTATTTTCGCGGCCTGAGTTCAAGGTTGAGCATGTGAGCTACGATACCATGACGCCGTCGGCGGCCCGCGGGCTGCTGGAAAGTATTTACTGGCACCCCGGTCTGCGATGGCGCATCGACCGCATCCATGTATGCAGCCCCATTCGCTTCACCAACATTCGCCGCAACGAAGTGAAGGATACCATCAGTGCCCGCAAGGTAAAGACCGTCATGGAGAAAGGGCAGGGAGAACTGTATTTGGCCACGCCGGAAAGCATCCAGCAGCGGGCGGCCATGGTGCTGCGGGACGTACACTATGTGATTGACGCCCATTTCGACCTGACGGAGAACGCTGCTCCCGGCGACAACGCCGGAAAGTTTCAGGACATCATCAAGCGTCGCCTGGAACGGGGCCAGTGCTACAGTATGCCCTATTTCGGCACAAGGGAGTTTCCGGCCCATTTTCGCCGCTGCACGGAGCTGCCGCCCTGTCCGAAGGAGCTGGAGGGTGTCCGTGATCTGGGCTGGATCCTGCTGGATATGGACTACACCGATCCCCGGAACATCACGCCCCGGTTCTTCCGGGCCAGTCTGACGGACGGCGTGATGGTTGTGCCGCCATGGAACAGTGAGGAGGTGAGGGAATGATTCTGCAAGCGCTGACGCAGTATTACGAGGATCTCCTCCATCGCGGCGAGATCGCCGCTCCCGGATGGAGCCCGGCAAAAATCAGCTTCGCCCTGTGTCTGGATAAAGACGGCCAGGTGACGCAGGTAATCCCCACCATGGAGCCGGTGGAGATGGGCAAGAAAACCGTCCTGCGTCCGCAGGAGAAAGTTCTTCCAACAGGAGAAGACCGATCTTCAAATGTAGCTGCAAATTTTTTGTGGGACAACTCCGGTTATATTCTTGGTATTGACCAAAAAGGTAAACCGGAACGCAGCAAAAAGTATTTTTCGGAGGCTAAAGCGCTGCATCACGCAGTTTTGAATGGCGTAAACTCGCCTACTTCTTCAGCCATTTTGTCCTTCTTTGATACTTGGCATCCAGAAAAGGCGACAGAGCATCCGGCCTTATCGAGCCAGCTTCAGGCAATCACTTCGGGTGGAAATTTGCTCTTTCGCGTAAATGGGGTCTATCCGCAGGAAGATACTGCTATTTGTGACGCATGGCAGCGATATTGGGAAAGCCGTGATAAGAAAGCAAAAATGATGCAGTGCTTGGTCACAGGACAATACGACCAGGAGATCGCTCGAACGCATCCTAAGGTCAAGGGCAATCCACAAGGCGGATTTCAAACCATGGGCAATGCGCTTGTGAGCTTTAATAACGAATCCGAGTCGTCTTATGGGCGGGAGCAAAGCTACAACGCACCGGTAGGCAAGTACGCCGCATTTGCCTACACTGCCGCCTTGAACCATCTGCTGGCGAAAAGGAACAATGTGCAGGTCATCGGCGATACCACCATTGTCTGTTGGGCAGAGGGCGCAGAGCCTGCTTATCCTGATCTGTTTATGGCGTTCATGTCCGGCAATATGCCATCAGGCTTATCGGAAAAGGATCTGCAGGCTGCCTTGAAAAATCTGGCAAAGGGTCTGCCGAGTACGGACCTGGGCGTGGATCCGGACCGCACCTTTTACATTCTGGGGCTGGCGCCTAACGCGGCCCGGCTCTCTGTCCGATTCTTTCTGCGGGACAGCTTCGGCAGGCTGATGCAGAACGTCAATGCCCACTATGAGCGGCTGGAGATCGTGAGGCCTGCAAACGCTAAGCCCGGTGTGCTGCCTCTGTGGGCGCTGCTGCGGGAAACGGTGAATCCAAATTCCAAGGATAAGTCTCCTTCACCGGCCATGGCAGGAGCCACGGCACGGGCCATCTTTTCCGGCGGGCTGTATCCGGCGTCGCTGCTGGAGGCTGTCATGCTCCGTATTCGTGCGGAGCGGAACATCACATGGGGCCGCGCGGCCATCATCAAGGCGTATTATCTGAAAAATCCACATACGGACTGTCCAAAGGAGGTTTTGACTGTGAGTCTCAACGAAGCCAGCACCAACATTCCTTACACGCTGGGCCGGTTGTTCTCCGTTTATGAATCGGCGCAGCAGGCGGCAAATCCTGGTATCAACGCGACCATCAAGGACAAGTATTTCAACTCGGCAGCGACTATGCCTGCCAGCATCTTCCCGGTGCTGAACAATCTCTATCAGAAGCATCTGCGGAAGCTGGAGCCCGGACAGAGAGTCTATTTCGATAAACAGGTCACTGTGTTGAAGGGATTGCTGGGCGAGAGCTATCCTGCCCGTATGACGCTGGCCCAGCAGGGCTCCTTCGACCTTGGCTACTATCACCAGACACAGAAGCGGTATACGAAAAAGGAGGAGAATGAAAATGTCTGAGCCTATCAAGAACCGGTATGAATTTGTGGTGTTTTTCGATGTGGAGAACGGAAATCCCAACGGTGACCCCGACGCGGGCAACATGCCCCGTATAGACCCAGAGACCGGCTACGGGCTGGTGACGGACGTCTGCCTGAAGCGAAAGATCCGCAACTATGTGGAGATGGCAAAGGAAGGGGAGACGGGCTATCGCATCTACATCAAGGACGGCGTACCGCTGAACACCAGCGACAAGGAAGCCTGCGCCTTTGTGGGCGTGGACGCGGACAAGCTGAAGGATGCCAAGAAGAAGGACGAGCATCTGGACGAAAAGCTGCGGGACTTTATGTGCCGGAATTTCTACGATATCCGCACCTTCGGTGCAGTCATGACTACCTTCGTCAAGGGTGCGCTGAACTGCGGACAGGTGCGCGGGCCGGTGCAGCTGGGCTTTGCCCGCAGCGTTGACCCCATCATGCCGCAGGAGGTTACCATCACCCGTGTGGCCATCACCACGGAGGCGGACGCGGAGAAGAAGGACACCGAAATGGGCCGCAAGTACATTGTACCCTACGGTCTGTACAGGGCGGAGGGCTATGTCTCAGCCAATCTGGCCCGCAAGACTACCGGATTCTCCGAGGATGACCTAAACCTGCTGTGGACAGCCATCCTGAATATGTTTGAAAATGACCACTCTGCCGCCCGCGGCAAGATGGCTGTGCGTGAGCTGATCGTGTTCAAGCATGATTCCGAGTTGGGCTGCGCTCCGGCCCATAAGCTGTTTGATCTGGTGAAGGCAGCTCATAAGGACAACGTTACCGCCCCCAGAAGCTATGAAGACTACACCGTTACGGTGGACGAGGCGGCTCTCCCCGCCGGCGTTACCTGCACACGGCTGGGGTGATCTATCCGGAGGAGCGCTTTCTTCAGCTCTCCGGTTTGCAGCACTTCAAATTCTGCCGCAGACAATGGGCGCTGATCCATATCGAAAATCAATGGGCGGAGAATTACCGTACCACAGACGGTGCGATCCTCCACGAGCGGGCCCACGATAAGGACTTCACCGAGAGCCGCGGCGACCTGCTCATTACGCGGGATATGCGGATATTTTCCCCGACCTTAGGGGTTTCCGGTGCCTGTGACGTGCTGGAATTCCACCGCAGCGGCGTGGGGATTCCGCTGAAAGGGAGGGATGGCCTTTGGCAGCCCTATCCGGTGGAATACAAGCGCGGCAAGCCCAAGCAGGACACCACGGACGCCTTGCAGCTTTGCGGACAGGCTGTGTGTCTGGAGGAAATGCTCTGCTGCCAGATCCCGACCGGCGCGCTGTACTACGGCGAGACGCACCGCCGTACAGAGGTGGAATTCACGCCGGAGCTGCGGCAGGAGGTCAGGACGCTTCTTGAGGAGATGCACGCTCTGTATGAGCGTGGCTGGACACCGAAGGTCAAGCCGACAAAAGCCTGCAGCGCCTGCTCTCTCAAGGAGCTTTGTCTGCCGAAGCTGATGCGGAAGCAATCTGTTGCGGACTATCTGCGGGATCATCTGGAGGAGACGCCATGAGACAGCTTTTGAACACATTGTTCGTTACATCAGAGGATGTGTACCTCTCGCTGGACGGTGAAAATGTGGTGGCCAACCGGGGTGGGGAAGCCGTTGCCCGCTATCCGCTGCACACGCTGCAAAGCATTGTGACCTTTTCCTATTCCGGTGCTTCACCGGCACTGATGGGTGCTTGCACCAAGCGGGAAATCGGGCTGGCGTTTTGTACCCAGAGAGGGCATTTCCTTGCCCGCGTCTCCGGACAAATGCAGGGCAATGTGCTGTTGCGGCGGACGCAGTATCGGGTCGCCGACGATCCCTCTGAAAGCTGCCGCGTGGCCCGAATGATGATTCTGGGCAAGGTCTATAACGCCCGCTGGAGTGTGGATCGCACCCGAAGGGATCATGCCATGCGAATTGACAGCGGCCGCTTTACAGCGGTGTCCCAGCAGCTGCAGGGGCTTTTGCCGCAGATCACAGCAGAAACCTCGCTGGACAGTCTCCGGGGGTTGGAGGGCGCCGGCGCCACTGCCTATTTCAGAGTTCTTGACGACATGATCCTGCAGGGAAAGGATACCTTCTTTTTCCGTGAGCGCAGCCGCCGACCGCCGCTGGACGCTTTCAATGCCATGCTGTCCTTTGCGTACAGCCTTCTGGCCCACGACTGTGCTTCCGCCTTGGAATGTGTCGGCCTGGATGCCTATGTGGGTTTTCTGCACCGTGACCGTCCGGGACGTGAATCCCTTGCGCTGGATCTGATGGAGGAACTGCGTCCTTGCTTTGCGGATCGTTTTGTGCTGACGATGGTCAATAATCGCATCATTAAGCCAGAAGATTTCGATTTTCGGGAAAGCGGTGCGGTATTTCTGTCGGACACAGGACGTAAAAGCTTTTTGCATAAATGGCAGGAGCGCAAAAGGGAGACGATCACCCATCCTTTTCTGGAGGAAAAGCTTCCTTGGGGTCTGGTTCCTTATGTGCAGAGTCTCTTGTTGGCAAGGTATCTGCGGGGCGATTTGGACGACTATCCGCCGTTTTTATGGAAGTGAGGGGCTATGCTGGTATTGATCACCTATGATGTAAATACAGAGGACGCCGCCGGACGCAAACGCCTGCGGCAAATCGCCAGGCAGTGCGTTAATTACGGGCAAAGAGTGCAGAATTCTGTATTTGAATGCCTGCTGGACACCGCACAGTGCCGCAGTCTGCAAAATACCCTTTGTAAGATTATGGATCCCCAGCGGGATAGTCTGCGATTTTACTATTTAGGGAAGCAGTATGAAAAGAGCGATCTGTTCCGGCTGATCCGGGAAAAACTATCATAAAACACACGGTAGACAGGGGGATCGGTATGGCGGTGAAATCCAAGCGGCACGAGGTCATCGTGAAGATGATCGCCGCACAGAACATCGAAACGCAGGAGGAGCTGGCGCGCGCGCTGCGCGAGTACGGCTTTTCCGTCACGCAGGCCACCGTCTCGCGCGACATCAAGGAGCTGCGCCTGATCAAGGTGCTCACGCCCGAGGGCCGCTACAAGTATGCGACGGCCGAGCGCGCGGAGGCGGACCTGCAGGAGCGCTTCATCCAGATGTTTGAAAACTGCGTCCTCTCGGTCGCCTCCGCCGGCCACCTGATCGTGGTCAAGACGATTACCGGCAGCGCGTCCGCCGCAGGCGAGGCCATCGATTCGCTGCGCTGGCCGGAGATCCTCGGCACCATCGCGGGGGACAACACCGTGTTCATCGCCATCCATGACGAGCGCGCGGCGCAGGAGGTCGTGCGCAAATTCCAGAAAATGATGAAATAGCGGGGCAGGGCCGATGCTACGGACGCTCAGGATCAGGGATATCGCGTTGATCGACCGGCTGACGGTCTCGCTCGAGGATGGGTTCACCGTCCTCACGGGCGAGACGGGCGCGGGCAAATCCATTCTCATTGATTCCATCAACGCCATTCTTGGCAACCGTACCTCCAAAGATCTGGTGCGTACCGGTGCTGCAAAGGCGGTGATCCGGGCGGCATTTGAAAATGTTCCGCCTGCTGTGCTGGACAGTCTGGAAAAAGCCGGGTATGAGCGCTCTGAAGCACTGCTCCTGAGCCGTGAGATCACCGCTGAGGGCAAGAGCACCTGCCGCATCAACGGGATGCCTGCCACCGCAGCGATCCCCGCCTATATCTACGACGCCGTGACGTCCGGCGAGCTGACGGACGTCGCCAAGATCACCGGCTTTGTCGACATCGAGCGCCGCAGCTTCTGCCACGTGCTCAACAGCCGCGCCATGGCCCTACGCTATGCGCGTGAGCACGGCAAGCATTATGAGGAGCTGAACCTTATCGTCGCGCATCTCGGCGGCGGCATCTCTGCCAGCGTGCACCGCCACGGCGAGATCATCGACTCCGTCGGCGACGACGACGGCCAGTTCTCACCGGAGCGCTCCGGCTGCGTGCCGTCGCTCGGGCTCATCAAGCTCTGCTATTCCGGCAAATATACCTATGAGGAAATGCGGAAAAAGATCCGCGGCCGCGGCGGCATGTATGCCCACCTCGGCACGAGCGACTGCCGCGTCATCGAGCAGATGATCCGCGACGGCGACCGCCATGCCGACCTGATCTTTCAGGCGCAGGCCTATCAGATCGCCAAGGCCATTGGCCTGCTGTCCATCGTGCTCAAGGGCGACTGCGACGCCATCATCCTGACGGGCGGCGTGGCCAACTCCAAAATGCTGACGGAGCGTGTGGAGGACTACGTCAAATTCATCGCGCCGGTCTGCGTCATGCCCGGTGAAAACGAGATGGAGGCGCTGGCCCTCGGCGGCATGCGCATCCTGCAGGGCGAGGAAAATGCCCGCATCTATCATATTGTAAATGGAGTAAATGGAAAGGAGGGGCAGGGATGATCTCGGAGAGCCTTGTCCATTTGGGAGAAAAGAAGTCCGGCATCCGCGAGCTGTTCGAGTACGGTCTCCGTCAGGCAGCCGTCGTCGGGAAGGAAAATGTCTATGACTATTCGCTCGGCAATCCCTCCGTACCCGCGCCGGAGGAGGTCGCCTCCATCATCCGCGAGCTTCTGGAAGGCGACAGCCTTGCCCTGCATGGCTACACGCCCGCAGGCGGCGCGAAGGAGGCCCAGCAGGCAGTTGCCGACGATCTGACGCAGCGCAGCGGCGATACGATCCGCCCGGAGAACATCTTCTTCACCTGCGGCGCGGCCCCGGCC
>OLSL01002057.1_pt1 | contig 17064 bp, 10 predicted proteins | sample 1672511 | NCBI WGS metagenome assembly OLSL01 (sample SAMEA3136694, study PRJEB25190) | human gut metagenome | biome: human gut; feature: human-associated habitat; material: faeces | place: Austria | collected 2013
GTCAAAAAAGCCAATGGACTCAATGATTGCAGCATTAGCTTATGTTTCAAGCTTAAATTCATTGACGCACCTCCATAAAGCTTACAGTTCAACAAATATCCTTTTGAATACCAGTGAAGTAAATATATCCTCTACTTGTTTAGCCAATTCTTTCGAATGGATTCGTGCCCCCAGCTCGATATTTCCTTCCTGTCCATGATATGAAAGGTTTGCGGATGTAATCAGCGTATCCGTTTGATCAACAGAAATTACCTTTGCATGAAGAGCAGACATTTTATCTTCCTGTTTTGGATAGTTATAAATTCGCAGAAATTTTCCCTTATAGCAGCATAAACGGTCAAAGGCCTTCTGACTCTCAATGTCATTCACAAAAAATTTCACGAGAACGCCTTCTTGGCTCTTTTGAATTACACAATCGACTAACTCGGCAAAATAATCCGAGAGGGAGTACCCGGTAATTAGAATGCTCTTCCTAGCTCCCATAAGCATTTCTCTTACGGTAACCTTTGTCGGTTTTGTTTTCAACGCAAAAGAAGGTGGCGCTGTAACAACTAATTCAGCGCTATCATCGTTACTTTGGGCAGTCGCTGAAACCATAGCAAGAATTTCATGAGCTTCTTTTTCAGAAAGAGATGGATATCTCTTTTGAATGGCTCTAATAGACTCATTTCCACCAGATATAGCATCTGTGAGAATTTTGTTTAACAAAATATCTAAGCTTATACTTCCAGTTGACATAGTTCTTCCACCAAAGTTTTAAAATAAGACTGATTTTCTCTTCCGTCAATAGGCACAATTAGTCCGCGATCCAACATGCGATTTCCATTCTCGCAAGCTGTTTCTGAGATCATACAGCAGGAATGGCACGCCGCGCCATTTGAATTATTACCAGCAGGCACATTGTTAAGGCATTCCGGATCATTTGTGCAAACCAGTGCTTCCTGGAAAGCGTCTTTCATTAAAACAATAAGCTGATCAATATTTCCCAATTCTACAAGTCCACCAAGTGAGCCTTCTTTATCGGCACTTCCGGTATAGAGCAACACACCAGACATATCATCCCCAAAATAAATACGCTCACGAATAGCGGATGAAGAGTACCCCGAGGACATTGACATCTGCTTAATCAACAAATGTGCGAATGTATGCATCAGGACATACCTTGCATCTCGTGATGTGGTAACAGTCCATTCTTTAGATTCACAGAATTCCTTATAACACTGCGCATATTTCTGAGAAAGTGCTCCCAGTTCTGGATCTCTTAACCACGCATCAATACTATCCCTATTAAATTCAATAAAGACACCTTCACCGTGCACTTCTGCAGCAGGAAGCCATTTTTCAGTCTTACCCTTATTTAGATAAACGATATTTGTCTGCTCATCGGCATCTGGATCCGGAGCATCTACACGGGTGAAGCCAAGCAGCACTCTCACTTCTCTTAATCGTGTAATGCGAATGACTCTCTTAAAATACGGGAGCAGATAATCCGGAAGCGGATCCTCCTCAGCCTTAAAATGTTTTTTGTTGGAGGCGTACACAGGATCTGCGTGATGCGTAATGGCGTTGTATTCCATCTGCTTAATCTCAGTAAATTCCTTGATGTTCTGTTGCCTGCGTTCTAACGCTGCATCGAATTCATCTTTGGCATAAGCACCGAAATAGAGCTCGTAAATTTTAGCCACGCCATCGTCACCCATTAGAGTCTTAGCCAGTTCAATATCTCGCAAATGTTCATCAATCAAGTTATAAAGCGGATTGATCCAAGGTGGAATGGATATGGCACTTCTCATTACTGGAAAATATACATTCGACGCGCCACGCTGAGAAGGAATCATTTCCTTATCGCATTTTTCATTTTTATGATTTGGCCGGAACGGGTGATGTCCGGAACATTTCATACCTTCAAAATTCTCATGCTGCGTTGCGCCGCTCATACTCCGTCGTGCCCCACAGGAACATTCAACCCACATATCTGCAAGCGTTGATGTATTGCCAGTTGAATACATCCTCATCGTACCTTTGCAGATTGTATTGCCACCGTGAACCCACCAGCTCCAAGGGAAATCGTCCATATGGCCGTTCTCACAAATAGTAATAAAACGAGAAGGATAAGCCTGTCTATGACATTCCGGACAAGTTACACCAAACTTCAGATATCGATCTAGGTCAAAATTCTCTCTTAAATCAAATATTCTCCCACATTTCACATTGGAACAAACATGCATATAAGGGAATGAGACCACAGGAATATCTCCGCTATAAGAAGTCCGTGGCATATAAAAGCAGTCAACGCCCAGATATGAGGCCAATCTGCCATCTATAATTTTCTTTCCTTTTTCCTTCCAATAGTTCAAGTCCAGAACCGTGACGGAATCTTTCACGGCATCCACAATAGAACCTGGACCAAATGTAGTTATCAACTGATTAGGACGAATCTCACCTAATTTATTATTATCAAACATAGGCTTTTAGTCCTCCGTGTAATAGAACATATTTGCTGCACTCTCAACATCACGCATAGAACGAAGAGTCGGCTTTTCAAGATCAGTACAAACTTCGCCATAAGTGTTCATTAGACGATTATACGTTTTAGTTGTATAAACATAGTATCTAAGTTCCTTGGATTGAGTTGCTAGCAATTTCCAATTGCTTATAAAATCATCAATCTCATGTTCGGCATCTGCCTTAGCAGAAGGCTTGATGATGTTCAATCGATTCATGATAAGAGCCTTCACTTCATTAAGCTGCTCATCGGTTAGCTTATCAATAGCTGCTGCTCCATCATTGCTTGCAAATTCCGGATAATGCAAACGAATTGCAGAAATAACCAGCGCATGCAGCACGCGATCTCTTGCTCGTGCAGAAAACGGTGTCGCAGTTGTGCCTTCAACAAAGCGATACAGCTGTGCATGATAACCAGTAAAATTCTCATAATGAGACAAGTCACGAGGTCGATAAGGGTTATATAAAGTAACTACTAAGCCTGGATAAGAACGTCCAATACGGCTAGTTGCCTGAATATATTCGGAGTTCTGCTTCGGTTGACCAGTTACCACCATGAGACCAAGCCGATCCACATCCATACCAACAGCAATCATATTAGTTGCAATTGCCGTATCTAGGCAATTGCTATCTGTATATGGAGTTTCCAACTGACTTAGTTTCTTCGGAATGTCATAAGAAGGCATGCGAGAAGTAATTTCAACCTTATGATTAAGGAAACGCTGCCTACTCATTCCATATTTTTTCTTAATACGTTGAATTCTGTCAGGAATATCATCCTGTAGCAATCGAACGGCACCACCGAGTTCTCGAATACTGTTATAATACCCAACAAGGGTATAGTAAGGGTCAATAACATCCTTGTACTCATCATCCAGCGAAAGATTATAAGCACTTTGAAGGATAATCGAATATACACGCAGCAAAGCTGTCTTTACAGACTGGCCTGGTGCGCAGACACCAACGTATCTTCTAAACGGATCTTGTTCGACCGGTATCTCACGAATATAGAAACTGTCACCGATTTCAAACCCATTTGGTGGAAATTGCGCAGTTACTTTTCTGCCATATAAGCATTTTGTCTGCTCAGCAGCATTTTTGATAGTTGCCGTAGAAACAACATACTTTGGCTTGATTTTCTTACCTCCAATCGTATAGGAACACAGATCTTCAATAACTGTTTCATATGCACCGTATACGGTTCCCAGAGGTCCTGTGATAAGATGCAGCTCATCTTGGATAATCAGCTCCGGCGGAAGGAATGGTTTAATCGATCTAAGCGTAGCTTTGGGCAGCTCTTCTGTACGAGTATGCCGAGCATGGTCCGCTCCAATAGCAACATAGCCATCGCGACTGCAAATTCTATCAACGCGACCAAACAGAGCATTTGTATTCACATCCCACGGAAGGCCGGCAAACTTATCAACTGTTGACAGAATAATGGTCGGGCACTTAGCATAAATTTCTTCATCTACCAGATAAACCGGAATTTTCATCTTATTGCTGGGTTTATACCTATAGAACATGCATTTATCATCCGAACAATAGATGCTAACCGATTTTGTAGGAATATCCATATAAAAATTTTCCTCTGTAAGTGGCTTCCCACAGAATGGACATGTAAGCAGCTGTTTGTAGATAGAGTTTTTCTTGCTTCTTGCTGTTCTTGTTTTAGCTGGATCCTCCGGATCTTCTTCCAATTCTTTAAAGGTGTTCGGAGTCACAGTACCACCAACCCAGAAACCAATACTGATGGGTTCTTTTCCGTATTTCGGATATTCTTTTTGTCGGATGAGTTCCGCAGCCAGAATCATCTTGGTGATACGATCTCTCTGTTGCGTAGTAAGTAGGCGCAAAGTATAACGCAAGATTGCAGTTACACCGCCGTCACGATTGTATTCATCGTTCTCGTCAGCACGCAGCCTTCTATTTGCAATAACAAATGCCATAAGGCCCAGATATGCCTCGGTCTTGCCTCCACCAGTGGGAAAGTAGAGAAGATCCACGACTTCACGGTTATCATGCTCCGGATCTACAATACCTTTCAGATTCATGAGAATAAAAGCAATCTGGAAAGGCCTCCAGCCAAAATTATTGGAAGGATTGCGAGGATCCACAAAATCCCTAAAGGCGCACTCAATACCGGCTCCATGCTTCTTAGAGAAATTCATAATATTTCTCTGAAGAATCATGGAACGATTCATAAAGCAAAAGGCATCAAACGAAATATCATCCTCTACAAGTAGCTGAATGCCCGCGCGGATTCTTCCAAGAGCTTCTATACATTTATTTATTATTGTGTCGCCAATTTCTTTCTTGAACTTAGCATCATCCATTTTTGAATCATGAACCAATTTTTTCTGAATCCAATTCTCATAGGAGTCCGCCAAGACATTCAGCCGGTTAATGATGTCATCTTTTTTCTTTGCAACAGAAAGAGTTCTCATAGAGAAGAAGAACGGGTCAAATCCTTCCAAAGCAGCACTAACACCTGGAAATTCGTACTCTGGAATAAATGTCGATACAATTTCAGAAGCACGCCCATTTTTATTGGCTTTCCAAGTTGCTGCGCAACCACGTCCCCTTCCTAAAATAGGTCGCTGGGCAAAGTAAAATTCATCGACGGCAAGGATTTTTCTGCATATGTGTTCTGCCACGAAGATATCCATTTTGTCCTGGGAATAGGCACGCAAGTTGACTTGGAACATCATTCCAGCAATATCACTCTCAGGATTTTTGCGCTTGTTGATAACATAAGCTGTTACCAAGGTATACCCCTGCTTGAGGCCGATTTTAGAAATATATAAAATAACATTTGAATCACAGACCAAAGGGTATTCTTTGTTCTTACTAAACTCTTGCAGATCAATAACAACTGTCTCTTTCTGTGGATGACGTGTATACGTGCTTACATCAACTTTTTTTCCCTCTTTGTTAGTGGTTTTATCAGAAGCTTTGGTGTAATCGCCCCAAGTCACATCCACATTGAAAGATTTTGTACTACTTTCTAGGTAAAAGCTGATGCCAATGGAAGACGGTGTTTTAAATCGATTTGTAAAGACCGGCTCATTATCATCGTCTTCGCCCGCAGTATAATCTGCATCCCCTTCGAAAGAAGCATCTCCATCGACTTCCTGCTCATTCGAATCATTTTCACTGGTTTGTGGCGCAAGCATACCCACGATATATTCAAAGCGCGGGTTTTGATTCAGTATTTCATTTTCACTACTCGGTCCCAACAAGTCTTTCTTTAACATTTCTATGACTTCTTGGCGAACCTCAGCAAACTTAAATCTATCTGCCATGTGGTGCCTCCTGTTAAAATTTAAGGACAATGTTAATCAGAAGCAATGGATTGATTTCCTGAGACTGATTAAATCGATCAATTTCAGCCTGCGCCTCGTCTTGAATCTCTTTTCTGCGCTTAGGCAGGTCGTTTTGCAGCTTATCCATTTTTTTCTTTGCTTCAGCCGCTTTTTTTCGGATATCCTTTTTTTCCAGCGTGTCGGTAGCCGCCATTTCAGCAAGTATGTACTCCTCAACTTCTTTTTGAGCATCAGTAAGCTGAACATGAAGCTGTTCTTGTTGGACATTGGCCCAGTTTTCAATCTTCTTCTTGTTATATGCGATAGTAGGGGCTACAGTTTTATCATGCCGATCCTGAACTTCTGAAATCAAGCGAGCATAAATCCGGTGAAAATAAGATTGTTCTTCTTCTGTCGGTTTAAAATAGCGAACATCCGAATCATTAGCCTCCTCCAATGCGGAGACAATCTCATCTTCAGTAAAATTGATATACTCACCATTTTCATCACAAAGTAGTAAAACTGGGAAGAGGAGTTTTGTATTGTCCATGAATGCTCCAAGAAACAAAACGCCATGTGAACCAAATATCTTTTCACCCCAGTTATCGATTTTCCAGTAATGTAGCTTGTGATCCACTTCTGGTTCTTCAAACTGGTTCCAATATTCAACATCACGTAGATATTTATCGATATCAGCCTTGGTCTTTTCCAACGCTTGCCCCTTCGCCTCTCTACTTTCTGTAAGCAGAATTGAGCGAAGTTCTGCTGCATGAGCATTCTTCCTTGCATCTAGCTGCCTGTTCAAAGCTGCAAATGCTTTCCTTACCGCCGTGATATTCTTACAATTCTGGTAAATATCCAGAATACGCTTTTCAAAGCTCACACCAGATTCAAGTGCGCCTAGCGCAACATCCGATGCACCAAACACGCCCTCGAACAGTTCAAACTTCTTAGAAAGGATATCATATACTCTGCGATCTGCTTCATTGTCCGTATTCAACAGATTGATTGCTACCACATCGTGAGTTTGTCCATAGCGATGACAACGTCCAATTCTCTGCTCAATTTTCTGCGGATTCCAAGGCAAGTCATAGTTAATGATTGTGCTGCAAAATTGTAGATTTAGACCTTCTGAACCAGCATCTGTAACAATCAAAATCTTGGCATGACTCTTGAAATAATCGACAATCGCGTGCTTATATTCCACACTTCTGCCATAGTTTGTTTTACCAAAATTCTTGACCTGCCATGTTCGAAAGATTTCCTTCGTCATGGCATCATCAAAGTCACCATTAAAGAGAAGGATATCTTCCTCGCTATAGCCAGATCTTCTTAGTTCTGCGGCTATATATTTCTGTGTTCGCTTAGACTCTGTAAAGACAACAGCCTTCTGATTCAATCCCTCAGAAATCTGGTGGTCAAATGCAGATTTCAGTGCTTTCCTCAACGCGGCGATCTTTGCATTCGTCTTTATAGCCCTTGCCATTTCAAGAATATGTCTTACAATCTTGAGCTCAGCCTGAATAGCCTGTTTCTTCTCTGCTGTTTCTTCATCATCGTATTCGTTGAACCCTTCCTCGTCGATTTCATCTTCTACATACCCCCAGAATAAATCGAAGCCTTCTTGAGCATACGCAGATTTTGTACCTTCATAGAGTTTTTCAAGACGTTTTTCTAATACTTCAAAGGTCTCTATCAAAGCAAAGCTAGAAGATGCAAGCAACTTTCGAATAACAAGAATAATCAGCCCACGATTCGCATTCGGAATAGAATACAGCGGATCACGACGCAGAAAATCATTGGTCACATCATAGAGTTCTTTTTCTTCTGCGCTCAAATGGAAATCGACCGTAATACAGGTTCTCTTGCTGAAGGCCATGTATTTTCCGACATCGCGCCGAAGGGTGCGATATAACACCGGAAGAAGTTCTTGCTTCAATTCCTCATAATCACAGCCATCTACAAATCGACGGTTGAAAACCTTTTCTGATCCGAAAATACGAGGATCGATAAAAGAAACCAGTCCATGAAGATCAGTAAGGGAATTCTGTAGCGGCGTAGCAGTTAAAAGAATTTTAGGAATTCCGTGTGTCAAATCATAAAGATTTTTTGCCCGCTTTGTGCCATGAAAAACATTCCGCAGATTATGAGCCTCATCAATAATCAAGAAGTCCCATTTGACATGGGGAAAGCGCTTAATTAGTTTCGATGAATAATCATAGGAAGCAATGACAATACTAACCTCATCCGCGTTTCCGAGGTGAGTTCGTACATTGGCAAGATCATGCTCAACCGTGTACCGATCCAGAATAACAGCTTGGCGACCAAACTTCTCCAAAAGCTCTACTTCCCATTGTTTTCTCAAAGTAGCAGGAAGAGAAATCAGTACTTTTTTTGCTCCGTTGTCCAGAACATAATTAAGCACCAACCCAGCTTCGATTGTTTTGCCCAGACCAACCTCATCTGCCAGAATGATGCCGCCTGTCTTTAATGCTTGAATGGCCGCGCAAAAGGCATTGACCTGATGGGGATTTGGCTCAATATCCGCATTCAGCAGACATTCAAATGGAGCCTTGGCCAATTGCTGCTTCTTATACCAGCTATATTGTTCAAGTAGGAGATTGCTTTCCATCGATACCCTCCTGACTTAATTCATTGGCGATTCCTTCTGCGATGCCTTTAGCCATTAACGTAGGAACAGCATTGCCTATCTGTACAAATTGAGCTGTTCTCGGGCCTTCGAAGAAATAATCATCCGGAAACGATTGGATGCGAGCAGCCTCCCGGACAGTAATGGAACGGTGTTGCTTAATATCCGGATGAATAAAGTAATGTCCATCTTTTGAGATATGAGCCAACATGGTGTGGCAGTACGCCTCGTCGCCCTCTACAACTTTAAATCGATCCAGAAACGACTTCCGGTTTTTATGTGTCTTCAGTTCATCCGGCAGATCATTATAGTTCAGCCGTTTGTGCCCATCATTCCAGAGTTCAATTGTACGCCGATAAATCTCAATATCCCTGTCTTTATTGGGTCTTGCGCAATGATGCGTCAGAATGTCAGAATCCTTGCGGATTCCAGTGCTTCTTAAATAATTGCTGAAATCATCTGATCTGTATTCACCCGATTTTCCTCCTGGCTGCAACGCTGGCAGATCTCTGAGAATATCGTTAACCGTAGCATCCGCTATTGTCTGCTCAAACTGCGGATAAGAAAGCCCACTATTCTTCAGCCACCCGACAATGATCATCCTTCTTCGGTTTTGCAGCACACCAAAATTCTTTGAATTTTGCTCATGACATTCAATCTCGTAGCCAACGGAACGCAGCGCTTCCTGGACTTTCAGCCAAGTTGCACCACCGTTTGCTGACTTGATTCCCATAACATTCTCAAAAACGAACATCTTTGGCTGATATTTCTGAAGGAATCTCGCATACAGCTTATAGAGATCATTTCTAGGATCCGCTGACATCGGCGTTTCCATATGCTTGCTTTGCGCCCTTCCCACCAAAGAATATGCCTGACAAGGCGGTCCACCAATAATGACATCTACTTGCTTGATGCCTCTTTGCGTAAGGATCCTATCTATATTTTCAAATAACCTTGGAAGAGTTTCATTTGACATCGTTTCGCAAAATACGGATTGTAGCTGCTCCTCTGGAATATGTTGCAGAAATTCGTCTCGGGTGATTTTTCCGCTAATATAATCCTTGTAGATATCAAGCTTCCCTTGCGCTTTGAGATAATAGTATCCCGTTCGTGTTTCCAATGTTTGAGCAGCATATGGGTTCATCTCCACATGCGCTACAGGTGAAAAGCCCGCTTGGATGAAGCCTTCGGACAATCCACCAGCTCCTGCAAATAAATCTATAAAATTGTAAGAGCCTGTTGTGGCGTTGATACGTTCCATGATGAACCCCTATCTGTGTAATTAATTTAGTCTTCAAACACACCGTCTGTGTCAAAAATATGGTCTAACTCATCCGTATTGATTGCGGCAAGCACCTTATTGCGGATACTGCCTTTTGCAAGATCTAACCGCTTAAAGCGATTTTCTCCTGCTGCGTCTTTTCCAATACGTATCAGCTGCACTCTGCCAATTCTTGGTTCATTTGCAGCATAGTTTGCAAGTCCCTTAGCTTTGCCCAAGTTATCCTTGAAATCCGGATTGTGCGGTTCCAAAATATCAACGATGTACTTGAGAATTGGATCTTGGCGAACAATGATGAAATCCGGATAAAGCTCCTTGCATTTCCCGTCCATTTCATAAGGCATCCGCAGTGACCAAGACTGTCGAGACGGATTCCGCAGCCAGCAAACATAATCCTCTCGTTTTTGCTCTTCTGCCAAAACAGCCTGTTCCCAGCCATTCAACTTAATTTTTGCTATTCCATCTGCATTGGCAAAAAGATGATCCGTGTACTTTATTCCATCTGCTTCAACCTTGGCACTGATTGTCTCCGGAAGAGTAAAGTTGTGCTTACTGATTTCATCGCCGTTAGCAACAATATCGCTATACTGCTTTTGACACTTCTCTGGTTTGGCCACAATATATTTACGATACTGGTCGTTCAATTCATGGAACTTCTTCTCAGCGTATTTATTTAATTCCGCAATACACTCGCTGTCGAATGCGAACAGAATACAATCCACCTTAAAGGCGTTCGGATTGTCGAAGTCGATATATTTACGCCCATATGCCAAGTGGAAACCGCATCCACCCATTTTTGCGTCTGCTACTCTTAGCTGACGATCAAGGTCAGACTCGGATGCAGTAAACATATCTATCCGGTTATCGCTTTGTATTTTCTCACCGAAAACATCGAATATCTGAACAGACAGTTTCATCTCCATGACTTGCTTTGTAAGCTCGTCATATTTTCCGGCATCGTGCAAGCCATTCACATAGTTGTGAATGATTTCTGCAACATCGTTTTTCACATCCTCAGCCGCCGTAATACAGATATTGAACTGCGATAACAGCCCTGCCAAGCTCATCAAAGACTTCAAATAGCTGTTGATTTTTACCGCACGGACGATATAGGTCAGATATCCCTGTTCATTGATGAACTTTGTGATTCCTTCACGATCTATTGTTGGAAGCATCGACATCTGCGATACAGCCGGTGTCAGCACTGGCTGCTCTTTATTCGCAGATTGATTGCCTCCACCAGTTCTCTCCGTTTCTTGACCTGTATGCACATCGTTTCCGGGCACTGTTTCCAGCGGAATCGTCTGGTGTTGTCCTTCTGCGGGAATTTCTGAATCTGCTCCACCTTGATTTGCTGCCACAGCTCCAGAATTTGACATATCTCCAATTGCTGTGGAAGGTGCCGCAGCAGGCTCTTCTTGGAAGCCATTCGGGTAATCAAAGATGCTCAGCTGACCAACCGTCTGTTTTTGCGTTTTCTTTCGCTGGGTGTGAACCGACCATGTATCATAGATCTGATCTTCCAGAGATTCACCATCGACAACTGTCGGGATTTCTCCGCCTTCGGTTGCCTGCAATTCATCAATGACCTTTTGAACGGTATCCTGGTTGAAATACGGAAGGAACAGACGCACATCATTTAAGGAATCATCCACGAGAACATGACACTGAAGTGGAGTACGAACCATACGACCAAGCAGCTGCGCAATATAGGTTGCGTCTTCTGCACGCCGGAAGGACATCATAGTTTCTGCACGAGGGCAGTCCCAGCCAGTGGACAGATTTTCCTTAAATAAGACAACACGGATGCGGCGATCTTCTGCAATTTCCGAAGGTTCAACATGCGGCACAGTCAATCCGTGAATCGACAATGTGCCCGTGGAACCAAAGGTGTGTACAACCTCGTTTTCCTTGAAGCTATCGCCCATGCGCTCTTCGATTTTCGCAATTACATCGTCCAAATCGGTGTCAGATACTTTCGCACCGGAACCAGCGCAGACTTGGATAACAAATACCGGATTTACATTGGTGTAGTGCTGCTCATAGGTATACTGATACCAGTGCTTGCACTTATCCTGCCATTCGTCTGTCGCCGCCTGGAGTACGGCCATGTCACCGTGTTTGATTGGATCTTCCGGATAAGTGATTACAATACGATCTTTGAGCAATCCAGATTGGCGAACCTGGGCCGGGGAAATAACCACCTTATGCAATGTAGAGTTTGTTCCCTGTCCTACAAGGGAATTAAAACGCTCGGCGGTCGCGCTCATTCCGATGACGACCGGAATGGGCGACAGATTCTGCTCGCTGCTGCCCTTGATAAAACGCTGCATGATGGTGGTAGCTGTTCCCGCTTGGCGTCCCTGCATACCGCGGTGTGCCTCATCAATAATGAAATACAGACGGTCAGCTTTTTCTCTTGCTGTATTTTCAATGGTCTCCCAAATCGTATACTGTCGCGTATCCGAATGACGGCTCAGATTACCGGCCTTGCCAAGTTTCTGCGTATTCAGGAAATAGATATGACCGTCCTCCAGAATCTCTCGGTCGAAAGATTCATCTGAAATCACTACGCACTGATCCATACGGACCTTATCTGCCTTCAGCTCGATCTTCTGCTTGGACTGCTCATTCAGCTGCGGAGAATCCGAAAGCCATACAAAAATAGCCTCCGGCTGTTCAGTAAACTGCTCTGAGCCGTAAAAGATATCTTCAATCAGGGCAGACATGATAATCGTTTTGCCAGAACCCGTTGGTGCCTGGAGCGAAACCACCTGAGGGATCTTCAGCATGCGATAGTTATTCAGCGCCATCGCCACGCGGAGGCGCATTTCATTGACCGCCTGTTTTTGAAATGGGAATAATTCACAAATCATTCTTAGTTTCTCCCTCTGTTCACACGGAAGTGATCCAAGTAATCCCGGTAAAGCTGATACGCATTTTCAACATTCAGATTTTTTACCATAGATTGATAATTCACTTCATAATCAGTTGCCAAGAATACAGTTTGGATTTCCGGATGCTCCGCAAGCTTCTCCGCAAAATCGGCAAATGTATTCTCGTTAATCAAGACTGCAAATTGATTCTCCGGCAAGATCAGCATATCCGGGACTTGTTCTCCGCTCAATTCCGGGCATTTTCCTTTTGCACCAGTTTTCAACCACAACGTAGGCAGCATTTCCGAAATGCGCATACCAAGAGAAACCGCTGTCGGATCCAAGAACCCAAGTTTGAAGAATGCCGCATTTGCTTTGAAACCATCTGCCATATGCATCGGCGGCTCACTGCCAAGATAATCTCCCTTTAGAGGATTGCCATTTACATCTTGTCCCTTAATGGAGCAGACCGTGCGCGGCCAAGTGACATAGTGGGCAATGCCGAGTTTTTCCCATTCCGCATCGCCGGGCTGATAGCCTTTGTCTTTCAACATCTTCGCTTCATCTGCGGAGACCTCATTGTTGGTCACCATAATGCAACGCCTGTGCCCATCGTCCTCAGCATTCAGGAGATTGACTGCGTGAAGCGTGGTACCGGAACCGGCAAAAAAATCGACAACAAGTGCGTTAGGTTTATTTGCTGTAAAAAAGTATAAGCAATCTTTAACTGCGAATAGAGATTTGGGGAAGGTGAAACGACGATCAGAAAATATATTTCCTATTAAACGTGATCCATACTGTGTTGCATCATGAGCGGGAATTCTCCAAATATCACCTGGCGTAGCCAATACAAAATCCGTATCATTGTCAGCAACAATGATTTCGTTATTAATGCCATGGCCAGTAATTTCGAACTCACCATTAACAATCTTGGAATATTCCCCATCTTTAAGAATATAAACTGTAAATCCCCTCGACTTATTTCCCCCAATGCGAACACGCCCCTGTGCCATTCTGGAGCGAAATGTATCAGTAGCCCACTGCCAGTTTCCCTCGCTTCCATTTTGGCGAATCGGCAGTAACGCAGTGCACCCCTCTCTGATTGGTGCCACAGAAACTCCGGGCGCAAGCGGATCACCTATTTCTTCAATTTTTCCAGTTTCATCATTTATGTAAATAGGATAAAAGCCACCGGGGGAATGCTTTCGCTCAGAATTTGTTCCAGAACGTTTCAGTAAATCCCACCTAATCTGACCCGTATGAGTTCGACCTTTACTTGATACCCACTCCCTACTAAGTCTTACGCGTTGCGGCGAGGATTTTCCCAGCATCACAAAGAACAAATATTCACCACTTCTTCCGAATTCTCCAACGCGGGCTACGTTTGCTGGATTAATCATACTGCTGACCATTTGCATTCTTGCTTCTGGGAATGTTTCCTCTAACAGACAGCCAAGGTGCAGATATTCTTTTTCATCAATAGTGACAATCAAAACAGAATCTGCCGGATTCAACAGCTTCTTAGCGAGTTTCAGGCGGCGCTCCATGAAAGAAAGCCATTTGCTGTGACGGTAAGCATCATTGCCGTCCACATAGTCGTTGTTATATTCCAGTCCTTTGCGCCGGTATTGTAGGGCGGGTCGATATAAATGCAATCCACCTTACCCGCATACAAATATTCCAGAAGCTGCAAGGCGTGATAGTTGTCCGCTTCAATCAGCGTGTGCCAAAGATCGCTATCCGGTGCATTGCAAACTGAATCCAACGGCTTCAGATAGGGATAGATAGGTTCTCCAAATTCCGCAACACGAACGATATCCTTCAGCTCAAAAGTGACCGCTTCATCTTTCTGTTCCGATTTAACGCAAACAGCGGTATCGCCTTCAACCTTCAGCACGACATAGATGGATTTGTCGTCCTTGCTGTCACGGCGCATAACGTTACAGCCTCTTTTGATAGGCATATCATAGAGAGGCGTGCTTTCCGGCATATGTTCTTCAAAGACCAAGCCGAATTTCTTCTGCTTGGCCATTTTACTCACTTCTTCCTGAATTCTATTTCGAAGAGTCTCATCTTGGATCTGGCTAATTAAATCATTGATTGCAGCCATAGGTACGACCCCTTTCTTAGTTTTCTTTTACCTTCACGTAGCGGCCGCTCTTGACTCTTGCGTCAGCTGGCTTTTCCGCATCCGCTGGAATCGCCCAGTATGAACCGATTTTCGTTGCTCCGAGAATTCGTCCTTCTGAGCACAAGACATTAATTCTTCTTGTGGAAAGCCTCCATTTTTCAGCCACCTGACTGATTGATAAATATTCCATAAGTTATCTCTCCATCTATAAGTGAAAGCTAAACAATACTCTATTATAGTATAATCTCAACCTCGAACAAAATCAACCCGTCTATTTTCTCTCTCAGTAATCTTTAAATCCACTTTCTGCAAGCAGGGCGTCTGTCTATACAAACGCCCTTTTTGCTTCGCAAAATGCTTGTTGGGAATTCCCAAACCCTTTGTGATCTGCATCGTGCCGCTGCAGGCTGCGCGTTCCTGCCGAACGCTTTTTTGATGGAGTTCATGGTTCAGTGATATATCCGCCGGGCACAGAACCGCTTAAAAGAAAAAGTGCCGACAATGATTTTGTCAGCACCCACTGTAACCTATTTACTTTTCTTTGATGTACGGTATGTTATCGATATATGCGTTCAAAATATCGGTTGCGGCTTTCTTCTGCCCCGGTGTAAGACGGCTCAGCTTCCGGTTCAGCTCATCATCTGCCACATAAGATGCTGGGGCTGCGGAGTCCCGGATCAGCACATCTGCGGGAACATCCAATGCTTCAACGATCCGGATGAAAGTGTCCAGCCTTTTTTCCTGCGTTGTTCTCTGATTCGTTGGCCTAAAAGTGTTTTCATAACATCCTCGCATTCTATTGGCGTTAGTTACACACCACTAGAATAAAGGCCGTGTATTTCTTTATACACAATCAGTTGGCGTTTATCCAACTTTACTAGCGTTTGTTTTGAGAGCATTTCTTTGTTCAAATCATCAATGGCCTTTTTGAACCGGGCATGCTACAATAGCAATGTTGTGCAATGCACATCAAACAAGAATAAAAGGAGCTGCCGAATGTGGATTCAATCTACCTGCTGCCCGGTGAAGAACGCTGTGTCAATTTCAGAGATTCCGATGGCATCCCAAAGGTACACTACACATATTGTTCTTTGCACGGCAGACTTTTCAACTGCACCTGCCGCTCAAAGGACGAAGCGCAGCGGTTATGTGAGGATTGGCTCGTCACGCAGGACCGCTGCTATATAAACTAAAAAAGCCACCGAGGATTCTTTCCCAAGACGGATTGGGATCGAATCCTCGGTGACTTTCGTTTTATCGGGTCTGCTGCTGTTCCTGTTCGCTCCTGTTGTCTGCAAAAAACATTTCTACGTTTTTCTGCGCCTTCATCAGCTCCTGCATCCTCTCTCGTGCTTTCCGATAGCTCGGATATTCTGCTTTTTTCTTTTTCAGAAGCTCAACATATTCGATGCTCAGTTCTTTTACCTTCGGAAGTTTTTTCAGCCCAGCCTCATCGAAAGCCGCTTTGGCTGCCTTGTGCAACGCAATGCTCTCCCGATTTGCTTCCAAGAATCGCTTGCTGTATCCTGCTTTCCGATAGGCCTCATAGATGGACCTTGTTTTGGCATAGTTGATAATGTGCGTTTTCATTACCGCAATTTCTGCCATCCGCGCTTCCGCAGCTTTGATGGAGTCGCCCAGTTCGTGATAGCGCATCATTGCAGCACGTACCTGTTCTTCCATTTCATCTATGCTCCCGATTTTGTTTTCCTGCAGAAAAATCAGCGTCTTGGACATCTCCTTCAGGTTGTACCGCTTCGCCCATCGCGCATAGCCGTCTCCCTTTCCTTCAGCCAATTTTGCCTGAATATCCACCAACATTTGAAATTTCTGTTCCTGCACCGGATGTTTTTTCCGCGGGCAATGCTCTGCTTCTCCGGCGAGGACCGCTTTTAATTCTTCCTCACTGTATCCCGCCCCCAAAGTCCGAAACCGGATGAATCGTTTTTGCCGTACACCTTTCACCGATGTGAATTTTCCACGCTTCACCTCATAGCCCTGCTGCTCCAGCTTTTGCAGAAACGCTTCGTAATCCCCCGGTTTTTCTGCAAGGATTGTGTCGATGATTCCGCACAGGCGGTCACGGTTGCTCTCCTTAGGCGGGTAGACGATGCGCTTCTGCCGTTCCCGGTAGGGCTTCTTTTCAATGACGGACAACTGGTGTTCTAAGCAAATCAGGTCGCTCAACCGCTGCACTGCCAACGCCGAAAAGAAAAAATCCCGGAACTTTTTGGTGCCATCCAGTGCTGTAGAGTTGAAAATCACATGGTTGTGGATGTGCTGCCGGTCCGTGTGCGTTGCCACTACAAAGGCGT
>OLSL01002059.1_pt1 | contig 17049 bp, 6 predicted proteins | sample 1672511 | NCBI WGS metagenome assembly OLSL01 (sample SAMEA3136694, study PRJEB25190) | human gut metagenome | biome: human gut; feature: human-associated habitat; material: faeces | place: Austria | collected 2013
ACTAAATAATATATATATTAAAAAGGAGAGTTGCTAGAACTCTCCAAAATCATTTAGGCTCCCGTCTTACTACAAAAGTAGCAGAGGGTTAAGTTAAATATATTTTAACACATAATATTTAACTTGTCAAACTAAACTTGACATTAATATTATATGATTTGCTTGATAATTTATACATTATTTAATGTAGATAAATGTCTACTTATAAATGAATCAAGAAAGAAATATTTTAACAAAATTATTTTATAAAGGGTTTGTGATTTAGTTCCATAGTTTGAATTTTGACTAGAAAGGAAAAATTCAGTGCTTGTTAGGAAATATATAGGAGTACAATATTTTCGTCTGGTGATAAGATTTTATATTTTGGAGCAGTTAGAACTAAGTTCTCTTTCTATAAGCTTTATAAATGAATTGCTATTATATTTCAATGGGCGTATGGAAATATTTCTATATGTATTGTATAATTTATACGTATAAAGTTAAATGATTGGAGGAAGCTAATGAGCAATAAATAATGATAATAAAATAAATAATATTTTTGATAATATCAAAGATTTAGTTATAAATAGTAGAAATAATGTTTATCAAACTGTAAACACGGAAATGCTTAGTTTATATTGGAATATAGGAAAAGCAATTATGGAAATACAACAAGGTGATGAAAGAGCAAGTTATGGTGATTCTGTATTAGATAAATTGTCTCAAAAAATAACTAATGAATTTGGGAAAGGATTTTCAGGTTTATGGAGTGGTTTATAGTTTGAAATTGGTAAAAGTTTGGAGGAATAAATGAATATAGGAATAGATATAGATAATGTTATTTCAAATTTTAATGAAGTGTTGCTAGAAGAATATTTAATTCACGATAAAGAAATAGGAAAGCGTGGTATCATAAATAAAAATGCTGAATACATCAGAAGAGGTATGTTTGACTGGTCTGAAGTAGAAGAAAAAATTTTTTATCAACAAAACATAGAAAGAATAGTTAAAAAATTAAATCCTATTGAAGGAGCAAAAGAATATATAGATAAATTAAAGCAAGATGGTCATAAAATCTATATTATAACAGGAAGGGATAATGGAGAATATTCTAATCCATATGACATGACAAAGGATTGGCTAGATAAATTTGGCATATATTATGATAAACTTATACTAACTAATGCCTATAAAAATGATAAACATGGAAAATCAGAAAAATGCATAGAAAATAATGTGGATATTATGATTGATGATTCTGTAAATATATGTATGGATAGTATTAATTATGGGATAGAAACTTTAATTATGGATACGCCTTATAATAGACAAGTTAATAATATTAAAAGAGTTCACAGCTGGAAGGAAATATATGAATATATAACAAGTTATAAAAAGAAGAAATTAAATGTTATTTTAGATACAGATACATACAATGAATGTGATGACCAATTTGCACTTGCATATATGCTAAAAAATCAAGATATATTTAATATAGAGGCAATAACAGTTGCTCCATATTCTCATAAAACAAGAAGCGTATCAGTTAAAGAAGGACAAGAGTTAAGTTATAATGAAATTAAAAAAATAAACTCATTTTTAATTTATTAAATATTCTTTTTCATCGTAATATATAATTTCTAAGTTTAGAACTGAAAGGTAATTTATTTAAGATTGATAGGTTTTGCTCAGGTTAGATATCAAAGAGAGTAGTTATTGAAGAAATACTAATTAAATTGCTTTCATTAGTCATTTAAGATAAGATAATTTATTATTTAAGACCAATAGATAAAAAAATTGAAAGAATAAATGATAAGTTTTTTACTTACTTTTTTATAATCCTAATAAAAACAATTATATATTATTTTACACACATTATTATATATGTCTGCAGAAAGTTAATCTGAAGATAAATCTAAAAAATGTTTTAGCTAAAAACAGAACGTTAATTAACTTAAGTTATGTGGTGTATATAAAAAAATATTTACATTAGGTGCATTATAATGGTGGAAAATGATGTAAAAAAGCAATTGGGAAAAGCAAAAAAAGCATATCAAAGTAAAGACTTTGAAACCTCAAATGAGTTATATTCAAAGTTATATCAAGAATATGGTGAGGATTTTACAGATTGGGATAACAGGTTTTATGCATGGGCATTATATCAGTACCATGTTAAAGATCCTAAATCCAGAGAAGAATTAATTGATGCCGGTGAAAGGATAACAACTATTGTTAATCAGTCCAATCATTCAAAAAAAGATGGACCCTGTGCATATACGTTAACTGTTCTTAAAATTATGGACTATCTTGATGATGATTGGGATTCAATTATTTATTGGTCTGAAAAACTCAATCCTGATTTTTTATCACAGGAAAGATTTGAATTTATGGACAGTAATGGAAAACAACGTTTTTTACCATCTAAAAAAGAAAAATGGTATTCATTAACTTCAAAGGCTTTGTTAAAAATTGATGAATGTGATGAGGCTATTGAAGTATCAAAAGAGGCATTAGCTAACTTAAATGAATTTACTAATGATAGTGATATTTGGTTTAAATGGAAAATAGCTAAGGCACTTAAAGAATTAAGTGAATATGATGAAGCTCTTGATTATTTAAAAGAAGTTAAACAGGTAAAACATGACTGGTTTGTAAACGGGGAAATTGCTGAAAATTATTTTTTTAAAAATGATTTGGAAAATGCTTTAAAATATGCTGTTGCTGGTGCACTTAGTAGGGGAGATATTGATAAAAAAATTAATTTATACTCATTAATTGAAGATATTCTAAAAATGGATGGTAAAATAAAAGAAGCAGATAAACATGCTTATTTAATTTATGCAATAAGACATAAAAATGATTGGAATATTGATGATGATTTGGAATCCTGTGTTAAAGAAGCTGGTTTTAATCTGGAGGATGATGATTATTTTGCTATTGAAAAAGAATTGCATGACTTATGGGAAGAATACAAATATCAAAATCAGGAATTAAAAACAGGAACTATTGTTTCAATATTAGCTAATGGAAAAGCAGGATTTATTGATGACGGAAGTTATAATGATAATATCTACTTTAATATGTATGAATTTAAAGGAGATAAAAAATTAGCTAAAAAAGGCCAGTTTGTTAGCTTTTATGAAGCTGAAGGTTTTGATAAAAAGAAAAATAACAAAGTTATCAATGCTGTGAATGTTTCTCCAAAAGAATTTATGGGATGATTTTTAGTTAAATCTTTAAAATCAATAGTTTAATTGGGACGGGGATATTGTTGTTTTGTTAAATAGTATATTCATAAATAATACTTGAAAAATCTTCAAAATTGATGCTGTTGGTCTGATGCTTATAAAAATCCCTGTAATTAAAGCTGTAGAGAATTAGAAATAATCATTTTTAATTTACTAAAATCAATTAAATAAATTTATTAATGTTTTTAATGTAAATATATATTTATTAAGAAAATAAAGGTTGGGTAACTATTAATCCATATTCATTTATAGACAAATTTTCAAATAAAAAGGTTTCTCTTAGAGATTATCAAATTGAAGCTATTGAAAGTGTTTTTAAGAGGATTGATGAAAGAAAAGATGGTTATATTTATTTGAATAAAAATGATGGAAATACTTTAACTTCATTTAGGCTGGCTGAACTTTTAAGTAGTGATTATAAGGTTGTTTATGTGGCTCAGAGATCTACTTTAAACAATCTTCCCTATGGTATTGTTATTGATAGTACTTCTTCATTTATTAAAAACTTTGATAAAACTAATTTAATTTGTGTTACCAATACTATTTTATATTCTTCAGTTACTAAGTTTAGTGATAAAATTCATAATACTTTTTGTATTTTTATTTATGATGATTGTAATTGGGCATGTACTACTAATAAACATACAATTATTAAAGAGTTTTTCAATGATTCATTGTTTTATGGATTTACTTCTCAACCATTATTTGAGGAAAATGCAAAATATGGGAAAACTTCAAATGAAGTTTTTCAAAAACAGTTATATTCTTATAAATTAATTGATTCTCTTAGAGACGGAACTTCCGTACCTTTTGAAGTTGATTATGTAAATGTGGAAAATAATTTAAAAGTTAAGCAAATAGCTAATGTTGTTTATTCAAATAAAAATCAGGGTTATAATCAAATTTTAATTGTTAAAAATTTATTGGATATTCCTAAGTTTTATGAATATTTTAAAAAGCATACTACCTGGACAATAGCTACATTATTTAGTCCTAACTCCAGTAGTGAGCTGATTAATGACAAATCTTTAAAATATTATTTTGAAGATTATTTATTGGAATATAATTTAAAGTTTAAAACTACTTTTGATTCATCATCAGAATCTAGAAAAAAGTTCAAACAACATATTTTGAATAATAAGAATGTTGATTTATTAATTATTGCTTATAGTTCTTATTTGGATGAAATGGACTGTTCATTAATTGATACAATATATTTGGATGATCCTAAAAAAGATATTTTACCATTGGTTTCAAATTTAACTAACAGATTTGACGGTCTGCATAGAGTTGTTTGTTTTAATGGTAGTAAATATGAGGTTGATAATAAAATTTGTTTACTTAATAAAAAGCATGATGAAAAAAGCAGGCCTGTTAAAAACTATCTGGAGTATGTTAAGGAATTTAATGACTATATTGATGATTTGTTTATTTTAGCTCCAAGTTTTGAAAAATTTTCTAGCTGTACTGTCACTGATGAAATAGCAATTATAATGCGTATCATAAATGAAGCTTTTGCTGTTTTAAATATTTTAAAAACATTTAAAGAATTTACATTTGATGATTTAAACATTGATTTAGATACTTTTAATAATTATAAAATGATTTCTAATGATTTTGAAGAGGAATTTAATAAATCTGATGCAAAATCTAACTTTGAGTTAGTTAGAAGCAATCTTATTGATTATAATTATATTCTAAATTTGATTAATCATGAATTTTTAGATAAATATAATATCTGTCCTAAATGTAAGTCTCAAAAACTTTATTCTTCCGATGATTTGACATGTGATGATTGCGGGGAAAAATTATATAATTTTAAAAAGTATATTAGTGAAAATACTGATTTTAAGTACTCTAAATTTTGTTTAATGTGTGAAACACTTTTTGAGGAGATATATGGGCATTGTCCAGTTTGTGGTAATGAACTTACAGATATATCTGAAGAATCTACTTTTGAAAAAAATGAGTTAATAATACCTGCAGATGAACTTCCAAAGATTGAACCTGTAAGTACACCTGTAAGTACACCTGTAAGTACTCCTGTAAGTACACCTGTAAGCGAAGCTGTTGAATATTCTCCATGGTCATATAGTAAATGGGATACTGTTTTTGATGATGCAGCTGAAGTATTTCCATTTTCTAAGCCCAGAGAATATCAATTAGAGACAATATCTGAAATTCAAGCAGCTATTGATAAGGGATATAAATATATTATTTTAGAGGCAGGAACAGGAACTGGTAAATCTGCAATTGCTGCAACAGTAGCTAGAATGCATGAAAATTCATTTATTTTAACTGTAACTAAACAATTACAGGAACAGTATTTAAAAGATTTTAAAGAATTTAATTTTAAATGTGTTAAAGGTCGTCAAAACTTTAACTGTTTGGTTGAAAGTGATTTTAATTGTGATGAAGGATCATGTCTTGAAAAGGATTTTAATTGTTCTTATGGAATAAGTAAATCTGCTAAAAAAGGTGTTGCTGAAGCATTTGATGGTTTATACTGGAAAAGTAATACTCATTGTAATTATTATCAACAAAAAATAGATGCACTTAATTGTCAAAATGTTGTAACTAATTATTATTATGCGTTGTTAGAATTAAATAAAGTTGGTGATTTTAAAAAAAGAGATATTCTTATTCTAGATGAAGCACATAACCTTGAAAGTATTTTAATGAATTATTTAACATTGGAGTTTTCAAGAAAAGGACTTAAAGATCATGCACAGATAAATTTATCTAAACAGTTAGTAAATCAATTAAAAGATAAAGGATATAAAGAATGGATAAATTTTGCACTTAGAGTTTTAGATAAATATAAAAGTAAACGTGATAAATTACTTAGAACAATTAAAAACAGTGGTAAAAATAAAAAGAAAGACCTTCAATTAGTTGTTAATTCATTAGACAAGATTATTCATGAAATTGAATTTTTTATAACTCAGATTAATAAACATCCTAATGAATGGATTATAGATTACAATAGTTATTCTGCAACGATTTCATTTAAACCAATTAAAGTAGATAATTATGCTAAAGAATTATTGTTTGAATATGGTGATGTTTGTTTATTTATGAGTGCAACTATACTTAATTATAAAAAATTTGCACAATGGTTAGGTATTAATGAAGATGAAGTTTATCCAATTAGACGAAAAACTCCATTTGATATTTCAATGCATCCAATTTATATTGATAAATCAGTAGATATGAGTTTTACAAAATTAAAGTATAATGCACCCAGATCAATTCCGTTTATTAAAGAATTCTTAAATAAGCATGAAAATGAAAAAGGTTTAGTTCATTCAGTTAGTTATAAATGTGCTGATTTTATTATGAAAAAAAGTAATAATTCAAGATTATTAACACATAATTCTAAAAATCGTGAAGAAGTATTGGAAAAATTTAGAAAATCAGAAAATTCTAATGTGTTAGTAAGTCCATCTATGAATGAAGGGGTGGATTTGCCTTATGATGATTGTCGTTTTCAAATAATTTATAAAATACCATATCCGAACATTTCAGATGCTCAAATTAAAGCAAGAAAAAATATTGATGATTATTGGTATTTATATAAAACTGCATTAACTTTACTTCAAACTTATGGAAGAGGTATGCGTGCAGAAGATGATTATTGTACAACCTACATTATTGATAATAGAGTTAAACGGTTTGTATCTCAAAATAAGAAAAATGGTTTAATTCCTGATTATTTTATAGAAGCTATTAAATAAATTTGATGAAAAGTAATTAATAATATACATAAATATTAAGGTGATAGTTATGCCATGGGAAAGAGGAGTATGGGAAAAGAAGGTTTCTGGAACTGATATTCCAAATGATAAAAATACTGATGGAAAGTATTATTCAATTGGTAATAATAATTCAAAGAGTCGTAATTTAATAAATAAAACTCAATATTATAAACCTTCATTAATGCAGGAAGAATTTTTAACAATTCTTAATGAAACAAAATCATTTCAGGATACATTTAATGAATGTAAGTTATCCAAGTCTCAAGTTGATGCGTGGGTAAGGGCTGGAAGAAATAATGATGAAAAATTTGTGGAGTTTTATAAGAGATATTCAGAAATTAGAGTAAAAATTTATGAAAAATTTAAAAAAATATATGGTGTAACAGATATAAATAAACTTCTTAAACTTTCCAATATAACTCAAAATGAATTCACAGAAAATCGTATATTTAGACGAATATATTTGGAAGATTATTTACAATATAATTTTAAAAAATTTTTAAAATTGTTTGAAAGATATGAGTCTATAGATAAAACTATTGAACAAATGGAGATTGATGAATCAGAAATTAAAAAATGGATTTCTAATGGGAAATATGGTGAAAAACATTTTATAGAATTTTATAATGATTACTCTAAAATTAGATTAAATTTATTTGAAAAAGCAATGAATAATAATAAATCTTTAGATGATGCTCTTAAAATAGCTAATATTAATAATGATGAATTTGAAAAAAATAAGTGTGAAATTGAAGAATTTTATCAATTTAATTTAGTTCAATGTACTTGTGATATTATTGACAATGGCGGACTTCTTGATGATATTTTAGCTATAAAAGAAGTTACTATTGATAATTTAAATAAATGGTTTGAATTAGGTCAATTTGATAATAGATATGCTGATTTTTATAATAAATTCAAACCATTAAAAATTGAAAGTATTAAAAAAGAGTTACGTGGCGGAACACCATTAGATAACATAATTATAAATGAAAATATTGAAGATTATTTTGGTGAAATTGAATCTTATTTAAATAAATTAGTAAATGAAGCAATTAATTTGTTTAATGATTCTAAATATTATGATGAAGTTTTAGATACTTTGGATATATCTGAAAAATGTTTTGATAATTGGATAAAACTTGGAAAGGACAATATTGGTATTTACAGTAAACTTTATCAGGCATATGTTAAAAATCAGGAAATTATTCTTTTAAATTCATTAAAAGATGGTGTATCATTAGCTAGTGCAATTAAAAACATCAATCTTACAGCTTTTGAAATAGAATCACATTATAAAAAAGGTCAATTAGGATTTAAAGAATTTAAGAAATTTTCTAAAGAATTTGAAAATTGTATCTTAAATTTAGTTATTAAGTTAATTAATAAAGGTAAATCTAAAAAAGAAATCCTTAAAGAAATTCCGATTAATGAAAATCAATTTGTGGAATGGTTTAACAATGGTGGGGATGAAAAATCTAAATTTTATCAATTCCACCAATGCTGTGTTAAACACAATATTAAATTTGATTTTAAAGAAAATAACGAATTTAAATGTTTGTCTGATGAATTAACTTCAGATAATAATGATATTTACTTAAATTACCAGAATAATGATAGATTTATTCCAATTAATAAAATAAATATTGATTGTTTAAATAAATTAGTTAATAATCATGAATCATTAACTATTAATTTAAATGGGGCTAGCAAGTCAGATAATTTGTTTAGCATGATTATAAATGATGATGCTCCATTAAATGATAATTTAAATGTTTCTTTAGATGATTTGGAATTTAATAAGAGATTACATAATTTGGATAAATTTGATTCAAATGATTTATATCTTGTATTTTCATTTTTAAAATGGCTCAATCCAAAAAATAGTCAAATACAATATGCTCCATTAATATTAATCCCAATAAAATTAAATAATAATAAAATAATATATGATGATTCTAAAATTAGTATAAATCCTTTATTAAAAAATGAATTGGTGGAATATTATATTGATTTACCTAAATTTAAAGATATATCTAGTTATTTAATTAATATTAAAGAAATTATAAAAGATTCTGATAATTTAGAACTCGTTGAATCTACTTTAATTGATGTTTTCACATCTACTATGGTTATTGATGATTTAAGCGAATTAGCTAAACAATATGTATCCTATCAAGATTTATTAAATACAAGTGTTAAAAAACCATCAGAAGTTCCAGTTGATTACAATAATAATTATAATATTTTCAATCAGTTAACCACTGAATATAATCTAGTTAAAGAAATTGTTGCAGGAAATAATTTATTAATAAATGCTGCTGATGAGTTTAAATATACTATGTTTTCTAATTTAATTTCAGAGTTAATTGCAAATAAAAATTCAGTATTGTATGTAAGTAAGAATGCTAATCCATTAATTAAACAGTTAAATGAAGTTAATTTAAATAGCATATATTTAGATTTATTTAATTCAGATAATAATTATTTAAAAAGTATTAATGACAGTTTAGATCAGGGATCTGTACATATTGATGATTTAAGTGCAATTAATAAGTTAAATGATATTCAAAATAAAATAAATCGATATGAAAAATTTATACATAAAGAATATAAAAATACTGGTAAAACTCCTTATGAATTGGTAGCTAATTATGCTGAGAACTTATATTATTTGAAATCAATGAATCAAAATCCTATTTTCTTTGAAATGAATTTAAATAATTTTGATTTTAAAAATGAAACTAAATTAGTGAATATTGTTAATAATATGGTTGATTTTAAAAGTAAAAATCAGGAAAATCCATTTACTTATCTAAAAATGGATAATTTAAATAAATCCAGATTTAATGATTTGATAAGTACAATAAGTATTTGTGATAAATATATTGAAAGTTATATTAAATTTAAGGAAAGATATGGAATTAATAATCCCAAACTTTTAAAATCAGATAATTTCGCTGATTTAATGTGTCTTGTTGACAAGCCAGCAGTTATTGATAATTTAAAAGATCTTGAAATGATTATAAAAAATGCAGAAACTTATCAGGATATTTTATGTGGAGAATCTCTTGAAGATTTTAACAATACTCATGAGAGTAAATTAAACAACTGTCAAAAAGATATAAACTCTTATTTGTCTAGTTTAAAAGATTTTAAAAAATTACTGGATGATTTAACTAATGATTTAAACCAATTAAAAGAGCTTTGTTCTAAAATGGGAATTTCTACTTCACAGTCATTTAAAGAAGTTTTAAAATCAATGTCTGCTGCTGATTTTATTGCTACAAAACCAGTATTAATCAATGATGAACATAATCTTGAGTTATTTTTAGATAATCTAAAAAAGCATAATGATACTTTAGATAAAAAAAGTTATGATGATGCTTTAAAAGAGATAAATATTGAATTTAATAACATAAAAAAAGAAATTACCAATAAAATTTCAGATTATTCAAAAATGAAAAGTGATATTTTAAGCTTAAAAGAACTGATTAACAATACTTGTGATATGCAAAATAACTTTGGTATTTCACAGTTTAATCTTGAGGAATTGGATAATGTTTTGGAAAAATGTGATATTTTAACCAAAAATCCAGTTTTTATAAATGATAATGATGAATTAAATTCATTTTTATTAGATGTTCAGAAGTATCAGGATATTGCTGCCAATGAAACTTCTTCTGTTTTGATTAAAAATTTAAATGAAGTAGGAAAAAATATTTTAAATGATTTAAATGATCTTAAAAAATTAAATAATAATTTTAATAAGTTAATTGGTTATCTTGATGAAGTTATTGAATTTAAAAATGAATTTGGGTTAGTTTCATTTAATTCAATGGCAGACTTAAATCAGGTACTGGAGGATTGTGAAATTCTTAAAAAGAATCCGGCATATATTGATAATAATGATGATTTTGATGATATAATTAGAATACTCACTGAATTTAAATATAAAGATTTCAATAATTTAAATAGTTTTATTAATAGTTTTGAAATTATTAATCAGGAATTTAAACTTAGTACTGAAAATTTAGCTGTTAATAACATGTCAGATTTACTTATTCATGTTAATGAGTTATTAAAATATATAGATATTCTTGGTGAACTTGCTAATTGTGTTAATATAACTAATCTTAAAAGTATAGATAAATATATTGAGGATATTTCTGTTTTATTTAAAAATCCAATGTATATTAAAGATAAATCTAAATTAGACCTTTTAATAGATGTATTAATAGATTATCAAAATGACCCTAATTTGTTTGATTGTAATAGTTATGAACTTCAAATAGAATTAAAAAATATTAATAAACAATTAAACGGGTTGCCATTTACTTCAGGATTAAAATATACTCCAGAGTTATCTGACATGGCAGAAAATTTTAGAGAATGTTTGGAATTTATGGAATTACCTGAAATCATTAATTTAGACAATCTTTCAAACTTGGATGAAAAATTTGAAAAAGTTTCGAAGGTAGAACACAGTATTTTAAGAGGAATTTCCAGAAAATTATTTGGTAATGAGGAGTATGAGAGATATTTAGAGGAATTCAAAAGGTGTTACAAAGGAGATGTGGATTTTAAAGAAGAAATTGAAGGGGATATTGATGATCTTTTAGAAACTAGAATTGAATTAAAAGAAATACATGAAAAATTAGACAAGTATTATACTTCTAGTTTTAATGATTGGTCACTTCTATCAAATTTTGAATCTTTTATTGAGTTAAGTCAAAAAAGAAATTATATTTCAGATCTGCTTGAAAGAATTAATAATTCTAGAGAGAAAATAAGAGCATATAAAAACTGGAATAATGAATCAAAGTTATTAAAAGAGTATTTCCCAAATATTTTCAATGATTTTGAAACAGATATTGATAAATTAAATAAGGAATATGAAGTATATAAACATTATACTCAGTTAATAGATGATGGATTTTTCAAAAACAATGTTTCACTTAATGAAGTAAGTTCAAAGAAAATTAACAAGGCAATAAAAAAATTATATAATACTAAATTGAAATGTTTTAAATTAATTAATAAGATTAATAATGAATTTTCATGTGGAGATACATTTTTAGATCGAAAAAATATTTTTGCTCTTGATTTTACAATATTAACTGAGAATATAATTTCTGTTAAAAAAACTGTTAACTTAATCGATGAGTTTAATAAATCTAATAACATTTCACATCAATATAATGCTTCAAATGTTAAAAATTTAATAAATTCAGCAAATAAATTTTATGAAATATTAACAGATAAAAACATTGAATTTTTCTTAAATCCTTCTAATCTTATTTATAAGTTGGATATAATTAATTCGGAATTCAATTTATATGATAAATTCTTTAATATGGAAGAAAAATTAAAAACCGATGAAAGAATTCCAATTGAATTTAGAAAAGATAATTTAAATAATAATGCCATTATTGATTATTTGAAAACTTCTTCTAAATTCATGGAATTTTTTGATAAAAAAGTATTTTCTCAAAAAACAAAGTATTTAGTTAAAGTATTTAATTCTAAAGAGATTGCTAATAAATTAAATCACATATCTATAATTGATAAATATGTGAGATATAATTATTTAATTAATCGTCTTCCTATTGAATCAAAAAATTCATTTGTTCAAGTTGAATTTGAAAAATCAAAAGAAGTATTAACAGAATTTGTAAAACAGATAGAAAATATTGATGAAATTGTCAATAAATTAAATGATGTAAATTTAGATATATATGAATTTAATGAAATTGAACAATATTTCCTTGAATTAAATGATTTAATTACAATAAAGAATTATGCTAAATTTGACTCTAAATTAATGAATTATGAAGATAAATTATATTCCATTAAAAAGATTTTAGATTACCTTCCAAATTTGACATCATTAAAAGAAAAAATTGAATCTAATCAAAATATTATTGATAAATACTTTAAGGAAGTTTGGGAAGGTGTTCCAACTCCATTTTCAAAATTAACTGAAATTAATAATATAAATATTACATATACTAATTTGGTTAAAAATAATTTCTTTTCACAATCAACTAATCATTATTTAAAAGTAAATGATGTAAATAAGATTAGAGAGGACTTAAAAATATTTAAAAATAATTTTAAAATCATTAATGATAAATTAAACAACATTTTAAAAGGCACAAATATTTCCAGATTTAATCTAAAACAGCATATAACTAATTTAGATAATGTTTTAAAAGTAATATATGAGTCTAATAAATTAAGTGTGGATTTAAATAATTCAAAAGATATTGTTAAAGAAAATAAAACATGGAAAGATGTATTAAGTGAAATTAATAATCTTAATAAAAAATTCATGGAAAATATTAGTAATGAGTATCTTTTAAAAATCGGTGATTTAAAATTTGATAAGAATCTTGATAATATTCAATCCAATATTAATTATATAAGCGATAATCTGGATCTTGAGGATAAATTATTAAATGATAAATTAATTCAGGAGGTTTACTTTAAAGATATTTGGAAGGGATTAAACACTCCTTATGATGTGTTAAATGAAAGAGTTGAAAATTGTAAAGAGTTTACAAAGTTATATGATAATAGGATAATTTCTAAAAATACAATATCATATTTATCTGCTGTTTCTCTTGAAAATCTTACTCGGGATTTATCAAACTTTAAAAAATCACTTAAAATCATTAATAATAAATTAAATAATAATGTTTTCAGTAAAAAGAAATACTTAAATGATAGTTCAAATGTTTATTCTTTACAAAAAAAGATTTCTGATTTAATGAATTCTTCTAATAAGTTGTGTGATAAATTTAATAAAATTGATTTTAATAGTATTGATTTGAGTCTTGTAGAAGGTATAGAAACATCTAATGTAAGTGCTATTTTAGATATTGATATTGGATATATTAAAGAATCATTATTTGATTTGGAATATTATAATTCAGATATGTCAATATTAAACAGTGTATTAAATGAAACAAATAAGAAAAATAATTTAATCAATAATCATTTTTCAGATATCTGGAATGGTTTGGAAACACCAATCGATGATTTAAATAAAAAATTAAATAGTGATAAAGAGTTTACGGTTTTAATGAAGAATAATTTCTTTAATGATAATATATTTGATGTTATTAAAATGGATTCCAATACTATTGAAAGTGATATAACTAAAAATAAGGCTTTGGTTTCAGATATTGAAAAACAATTAAATTCTATTTTGGATTTAGGTTATGAAAACAAAAATTATTTTAAGGGTGATTTAAAAGAAACTCAAAAAGAAATAAGTTTTTTAAATAAAAACACTCAAAAATTAAAAGATTTGTACGAATATACTCATTATCTAATTGATAATAATAATGAAAATACAAAGGATATTATTAATTTAGTTAAATCAAAGGATTGTAATTTAAAGTGTATATTGCCTATATTAAAATTAAACATATCTAATAATCTGCTAAAATCAATAATAACTAAGTATCCACAATTAAATAAAGACAATATCGAAATTTTAATCAATGAATTATCACATGTTAATAAATTAAATGAAAATTTGATTGATATTAACAGAAACAGGATTGTTAATTTAACTGTTGATAGAATTGATGTTGATTTAATTGAAAATAATATTAATCAAAATGATAATTTAAAAAAACAATTTATCGATTTAACTAAACTGGGACCAGTTAATTCTAAATTATATCCTGTGGGAAGAGTATTGTCAGATAGTTGTGATATAATAACTAAAATTAAAGCATGTTTTATTGTCAATCCTTCAATGGTGCCAAAATATTTGGATTTAAATGATTTCAAATCCAAATTTGATTATGTAATTATTGACGATCCAGAAAACATGGAAATTAATGAAATTATATCTGCATTAGCAAGGGGAAAACATCATGTTTTTGTTTCTAAAGTAAATGATAACTCTAAAATAAAATCAATAAATATAAAAAATAAGTTATTAATCAGATCATTAAAACATGTTGATGTGGATTATGGTAAATTAAGTAGTTTTGATGAAGTAATATACGATTTATTAACTAATAAAGGAGTTTCTGTTAAAAAACAAGTTAAATCAGATAAAAATAGAATAGATTTAGCTATTTATGATAAAAAGAAATGTAAGTTAGAAATTGAAAGTGATGATTATTCTGAATATAATAAGAGATTACTAACTGAAAGATTTGGATTAAACAAATCAGATAAGTATTATAAATTATGGGCATTTAATTGGTATCATAATATAAATGAAGTCGAAAAAACATTGTTTAATTAATAAAAATATGAATTGGGGAATTACTATGGTATTTTCATTAAGTATGCAAAATAGTAAAATTGATGAGCTTTGTGGAACTTCCACACCAAGTGCAATATTCGAAGATAAAATTAGGGAATTTGAAGTTACAAATTCTTCTTTTACTTTTTTAGAATATAAGAATATATTAAAATCAGAATGTAATAACGGAGATTTGAATTACTTTTTTATTGAAAAAAGGTTAAATGAATTAATGCAAATGGATGTAGCTACTTTAAACAATTTGATTGATGATAATATTTCCACTAATTACTTTAAAACACAGGAAGATTTGAACTATTATATGGGCGGGAATTATCCATATCAATCAAGAAAAGGTTTGGTTGTAAAATCTGAAACAAACTATGATATAAAACGAAAGAAAGATAGGATTATTAAAGATAAAAAAGCATTAATTGAATATTCTAACAGTTATACCATACTTGATATTTCTAATGAGTTTTTGTTAATAAAAGAATTTGATATAGTTATTCAAATTAAAGACATTGAAAAAATAGATGTAACTTATAGATTTATTGGAAATCCTAAATTTACAATTACAACTATTGATAATAAAATATCATTTAGTTCAATTGAATCAAAAGCATTGGAAGAAATTCTCAATGGTTTAAAAGATCAAAAAATAAATTCATTATTTAAACCAAAACAGAGTATATCTATTGGTAATGGTGGAAATGAGGGAGTTGATATACCTATTACTGATATAGATGAGGAACCTACAATAATAACTATCAACAATAAGAATAAACTTGACGATATGGATATAATTAGTGATGATGAGGAAGAAACTAACGAAATTAATATATTTGTCGATGATGAGGAGGATGATGGAGAAAAAATTAATATGAATATCAATTAATAATTTCATATTTTAGGTATTTGAAGATATGCTGCTCCATTTTTATAGTTTGAAGTAATTTTGTTTGCATTAATAGTATCTTCTAATACTATCTCTCTTGAACAAAAGTTTCCATCAATATTCTGATATAAAATTTGATATTTGTCATAATCTTTTTTCAATGAATTAAAATTGGCTTTGACGAAAATTTTATTATTGATGGCTTTTATTGATACTTGTTTAGGTGATAATCCTATAGCTATTTTCAGATAATAATTATTAATATCTTCAACTAAATCAATAGGCATCATATTTGAATTTTCAGAAACATTTAGAACTGGATTATTTAATGATTCTTTATTTTTAGGTATTTTTAATGTAACTAACCCTTGTTCCATATTAGCAGAACTATTTTGTTTATCTAAGTTAGGTAATCTGAATTCATTAACAACTTTTCCTTTTGGTATTTCAGATATTAATTCATATAATGATTCATTAGAAGTAATTTCATCAATAAACCCATTATAACTTCTTGTAACTTTAACTTCTAATTTGTTTATGTTAATTTTTATATTATCTTTTGGTATTCCTGGAACTGCTATTTTTAAAATATACTCTTTTGAATTTTCAATTAAATCAGCAGGCAATATATTATTTTCATTAATAAATACTTCAGGTTTTTTATTGCATTGAATATAGAAGTCTTTATGTATTTTTTTATTATATTTACCTAAAGTATACCATTTTTTAATATCATTTTTATATTTACCATTTTCAACAATTTCTGAAGCTTCGTCAAGTGTTGTGTTTTCATTTTGAATTAAATTAATGACTTTTCTTTTTATTTCTTCTATTTCTTCTATTTCTTCTGTTTCTTTTATTTCTTCTGTTTCTTTTATTTCTTCTGTTTCTTTT
>OLSL01002068.1_pt1 | contig 16933 bp, 13 predicted proteins | sample 1672511 | NCBI WGS metagenome assembly OLSL01 (sample SAMEA3136694, study PRJEB25190) | human gut metagenome | biome: human gut; feature: human-associated habitat; material: faeces | place: Austria | collected 2013
AGCACCATAGTTGGAACTCTTACTTGCGATGTGCTTTAAGATTGCCATAGTTCTTTCCTGCCATTTCTGCGACTTGTTCCCGCATCTCAAAAATACAGGCAATCGCATGGTTGATGTTTTCGTGCATCGCACGGGACTGGATACCGCCGCTGTTGAAGAAAGCTGCGATCTGGTTCAGGTTGTTTCCGATGGCGGCAAACTCCCGTGTGATTGCTTCGATCTCGTCCGGGTGAACGTAGAACACATACGAGGTATTCACGCGGCCTTTCATCAGCATCTGCGCTGCAAACTCAGAGAGGGTCATTCCTGCATCTTCTGCCTGCTGGTGTAAAAGTTCATGTGTTGTTTCTGTAACTCGTGCGGAGATTACTTTTGTCTTTACGATAGATTTCACTTTTTTCTTCGTTTGTGGCATGGGGTCTCCTTTCCAAAATCAAAAGTTTGATTTTCCCGGCAGTGCATCTGCACTCCGGCTGTGACCTGCTGCGGCAGGCCACCAACAGGCAAAATTATGTGATTTTGCACGATGTGAGGGTATGGGGAGTGCAATCCCCATCAAGATGCCGCTGTGGAGAAACCGCCCGTAGGAGCGATTTCGTATACGAAGGCGAATCTTGCTCTTAACTACCGTCCACTCTGTCCCGGCCCGTTCCTGCCCGATTTTCTCCGGCGTATTTTCCGGTAAGACGTGCAGAATGCACATTCAGTACCAGAGTTATCCTGCTGGGGTGGCTCATGAAATTTTCAAGGTGCGATGTGACTTTGTAAGGAATTAGGGATTTTCAGAAGTGATGCCGTAGCGAATTGGCTTACTTTTGAAAATAATTCCTATACCCTATACAAACTTTAAGGGGTGTTTTTAAACCGGGTCTTTTAAAAGTTCAAAGAAAATTCATTTTTCCAACGTTCCCCTCTACCTATAACAATCTAAAATGGATTTTTGGCAACCAGTTTTTCAAATTTTGTTGAACTACCTAATTTTAGAACATGGATTTTGTTTATTTTCCACTCATAAAACTAGAGGAAAGCCTTTTCACAAAAGATTTTGAAAGCCCCTACACTAATAGGAATCCGCAGAGCTGTTTTGGAATACAGTTTTGAAATTTTCACAAATTTGGACAAAACGAAAAACGGCAAAGCAGATGAAATCCACTTTACCGTTTTGTGTCGATGGCGCGATACGCGTAAATTACTGCCTTAGGCTTTTCTGATAATTTGCCTTATGAGAAGGTCGGCAAAAATGAGCCTGTCTGCATTGCAGATGAAGTGCCGTTTGACATCCCGGAGAGCTGGGAGTGGGTACGATTAGGCGAGATTTTTCAGCATAATACAGGTAAAGCGTTAAACTCATCGAACAAATCGGGTGTATTGTTGGAATATATCACAACATCCAACTTATACTGGGATAGATTTGAACTTGAAAATCTTAGGTCGATGTACTTTACTGAAAATGAAATAGAAAAATGTCAGGTATCAAAAGGTGATCTTTTAGTTTGTGAAGGTGGCGATATTGGACGTGCTGCTATTTGGTTAAAAGACTATAAAATTTGCATTCAAAATCATATTCATAGGTTGCGTTCATATGTTCCGCTTTGCACAAGATTTTACTACTATGTGTTTTTTCTCTATAAATATGCTGGTTGGATTGGAGGAAAAGGAATTGGAATCCAAGGATTATCGTCTAATGCGCTCCATTCTCTGTTAGTTCCAGTTCCACCGATAGCTGAGCAAGAAAGAATTGTAAAACGGCTCGAAATAATAAAACCGCTTTCTGATAAGTATTCTGAAGCTTCTGAACAAATCCAAGAACTAAATAATCTGTTTCCTGAACATCTTAAAAAATCCATTCTTCAATATGCCGTTCAGGGCAAACTTGTTCCCCAAGACCCTGCCGATGAGCCTGCCTCTGTTCTGTTAGAACGTATTCGCACAGAAAAGGAGAAGCTCATTAAAGCCGGAAAAATCAAACGTGACAAGCATGAATCGGTCATTTTCAGACGGGATAATTCTTATTATGAGAAGGTCGATGGAATTGAACGTTGCATCGATGATGAGTTGCCATTTGAGATTCCCGATTCGTGGGAATGGACAACCATTGGCACAACTTGCATAAACATTCAGTATGGCTCGTCACGAAAATCTGAGTCTACGGGAACAATGGCTGTTTTAAGAATGGGAAATATTCAGAATGGTCGAATCGACACTCAAAAACTTGTGTACACATCAGATAAAGAGGAAATTGCCCACTATCCTCTTGAATATAATGATTTGCTCTTTAACCGTACAAACAGTAAAGAACTTGTAGGAAAAACCGCCATCTACAAAAGTGAAGTTCCTGCAATCTATGCTGGCTATCTAATACGTATAACACCACTAATAGACAGCGACTATCTCAATTATGTTATGCAAACGCAGTTTTACTGGGTTTACTGTCAAAATGTTCGTAGCGATGCAATCGGCCAGTCAAATATTAACGCTGAAAAATTGAAGAATTTCATTTATCCGCTGCCACCGCTCCATGAACAGAAAAGAATTGCAAAAAAACTCAATAGTATTTTCACCAAAATTAAATAAAGAACGAGGGCATACCTTCTGCATAGTTGGAGTGTATGCCCTCATTTTTTACCAGTCTATGATATTATCTACCAAAGTCCTCTGTTCGGTTGCAGTTTTACGCAAATAAATTCGCGTCGTTTCAATGCTTTCATGCCCCATCAGGTCTGCAAGGAATGCAATGTCGCTGCACCGCTCCAAAAAGCTTTTTGCAAACCGATGCCTGAAAGAGTGGGGATAGACCACCGCAGGGTCAATGCCATATTTTAACGCCAGCTTTTTCAGCTGTCCAGAAATACCTCTTGTGGTGATTCGTTCGTCGAAACGATTCAAAAAGATAAAGCCGCTGTCCTGCTGTTTTTCTTCCAACCAGACAATGGCTTCATCTTGCAATGATTTAGGAATGTAGATGCGGCGCAGCTTCCCACCTTTAGAATAAAGGTCGAGGTGTCCAATCCTAATGTGCTCAACTTTGATTTGCACCAGCTCGCTGACGCGCGCACCCGTAGCAGCCAAAAAGCGGATGACAAAATACCAAAGCATATTGTCATCGCGCTTCAGGCAGTTTTTGAAGTAGATGTAGTCTGCTTCGCTAATGACATTTTCGAGAAAGGCTTTCTGCTGCACCTTGACGGATGACAATTTCCATGAATCCTTTCCGATGCTTTCGAGGTAGCAGTTGATAGCGCGGATTCGTAGATTAACTGTTTTGGGCTTGTACTGCTCAATCAGCCAGGCTTTGTGCTCTTTCAAATTGCGTTTAGTGACGACATCATGCCGTTCCCCAAACTGCCGCACAGCAAACAAATAGGATGTTACCGTGTTTTCTGAGAGGTTTGTTCCTCTCAAGTGTCTTTCAAATTCTTCAATCATAGTGAAAGACCTCCTTTCACCATGAGTATACAAAAAGAGTTACAGAACCACTATTTTTGAAAGAACTAGAGAGATTCTTTGAAGGATGCGGAACAGTTCCTTTTCCGGAGGAATAGAAACCAATAGTTCACCTATGGAATCAAGTCGAAAGCTATTTTTTATGCCATGCTGATTTGCGTTATAGAATTTTTGGGCGTAGTCAGTCAAAAGCAAATATGGAATATATTTATTCCGTATTTCAGGAAGAAAACGTATCATCGCGGTGTGCTGATTGATGTAGGCTTCCTCAAATCCATCTGGTATCAGGCCAAGCATTCCGACATCACCTGTTATGGAGAATAGTAAATCGCCACTTTGTAATGAAGTTCGTGTTCCCTCGGCCTTTGAGGGGATGGAAACACGCTGGATATGCTCTAGCCGCAGATCAAAAGAATTTTTTGACAGATTTCCCATGCGAAGAAATGCTGCACCTGTAGTCGAGTAATATTTTGCCCAATCGCGTGAACCGCTGGTAATGTTCTCTGTCAAAGATTTCAAACGACACCATCCCCAACTTTCAGGAATCTCAAACGGCAACTCATCATCGATGCAGCGCTCAATTCCATCAACCTTCTCATAATAAGAATTATCCCGTCTGAAAATGACCGATTCATGCTTGTCACGTTTGATTTTGCCCTCTTTGACAAGCTGTTCTTTTTCTGTGCGAATACGCTTCAACAGAACGGAGGCAGGTTCATCGGCAGGGTCTTGAGGAACAAGTTTTCCTTGAACAGCATATTGGAGAATTGATTTTTTTAGAGTGGCTGGAAATCCACTATTTAAAACATCCAATGTTTCATTTGTTTTGTAATATTCCTTTTGCATTTGAACTGTCTCAAGATATTTTGAAACAATTCGATGTTGCTCTTCGATTGGCGGAATTGGAATCAATAACAACGCAAGTTGATTAAGATAAAATCCCTTCTGTGCCGTTCCAGTTGCCTCACGAACAATTTTTTGCTGAATATATGCGGAATCTAGGCAATACTTTAAATAGTAATTAAAAATTAACGTGTGAATAACGGAAACGCTTCGTTGAAAGCAAATATTTAATCCGCCTTCATAAACGCAACTTCTTCCAAGAGAACCAACAGACGTAAAGAAAATATCTCCAGTTGCAGCGTTCGTTCTTTCATTTTCCTTGTCGAAAATGTTTTTCTCTAAATAACGAACTTTTTCAAGTTCAACGATGCAATCATCGTTAATATTGGTTGATGAAACCATAACATATGTTGTTTCATAGGAACATCCTTTTGGAGGATTATGATCACCATCCACGAGTTTGGTACAAATAGACTCTAATCTTACCCACTCCCAACTCTCGGGGATGTCAAACGGCACTTCATCTGCAATGCAGACAGGCTCATTTTTGCCGACCTTCTCATAAGGCAAATTATCGGCTCCACGGAAAATCACAGATGGATTCTTTTCCTTTTTGATTTTGCCCTCTTTGATAAGCTGTTCTTTCTCTGCACGAATGCGTTCCAGCAGCACAGAAGCAGGCTCGTCATTGGGGTCTTGCGGAACAAGTTTGCCCTGCACTGCCATTTGCAGAATGGAATTTTTCAGTTGCTGTCCTGTCATTTTTTCTTCCTTATCTATGTGGCTCAGTCCTGTGCATCAAGGTCAATGCCCAGAATCTCCGTGATCTGAGCAAGGATTCGGTCAATGTCTGCGTTCAGGCTGGCGCGCTTCTCCTGATACTGCTGAATCAGCTCCTTGGGCGGTAAGATTTCCTCTTCCTCATGCGGATAGCCACACAAATCAATATTGTAGTTGCGGTCTTTGATTTCCTGCACGGTATACTTTTTGGCCTTGTCAAACCCGTCCAACTGAATTTCTTTGCGGTCTCTCCACCATTCTACCGCAGGGGCAAAGTGTTCCAACTTCATAGGCTTGGTCTTGCTGAAATGCTTGTAGCCTTTCGGCATATCCAGACGATAGAACCAGGTTTCCTCTGTCGGGCCAGTATGGTCAAAGAACAAAATGTTGGTCGTAATCGATGTATATGGGGAGAACACACTACCCGGCATACGGATGATGGTATGGACATTGAACTCAGAGAACAGCTTCGTCTTGATTGCTACTTTGGCATTGTCTGTGCCAAACAGGAAGCCATCCGGCAGAATGACAGCTGCGCGGCCATTTTCCTTCAGTCGATACATAATAACGGACATGAACAGGTCAGCCGTTTCGCTGCTGGCAAGGTCAGCCGGAAAATGGTTCTTAATTTCCGGCTTTTCCGACCCACCATAGGGAGGATTCATCAAGATAACGTCTACCTGATCGTCCTCGGTATAGTCCAGAACATCTCGGAGAAGTGTGTTATCATGGAACACCTGCGGCACATCCACATCATGCAGCAGCATATTAGTGATGCAAAGAATATACGGAAACTGTTTCTTTTCAACTCCGTAAATGGAATTATTACACAGGTTCTCGTCAGTTGTTGTTTGAATTTTTTGACGCAAAACTTTCAGCCAGCTGGTAAGAAAGCCACCTGTGCCGCAGGCAAAATCGGCCATCTTTTCACCGATTTGCGGGTCGATCATCTGCGCCATAAAATCAGTAACAGCGCGTGGCGTATAGAATTCGCCAGCAGAACCGGCACTTTGTAACTCCCTTAAAATTGTTTCATAGATTCCAGCAAATACTCGACTTTCTTCATATTCGTCAAATTTGATATCATCAATTTCATTTATGATTTGTCGAAGCAAAACGCCATCTTTCATATAGTTGTTTGCATCTGCAAAGGTAGTCTGCACGATTGCTTTTTTGATGGGCGTGGAAGCGTCCACAGGCAGCTTTTTCAAGGTGGGGAACAGCGTATTGTTGACAAATTCCAAGAGAGTATCGCCCGTCATACCTTTCCCGTTTTTAGCGTGCGCCCAGTTGCGCCAGCGGCAAGACTCGGGAATTATGGATTGATATGATTCCTTGCTGTCAAAAGTCGTATTCCACTCATCTTCTTTAGAATCATATACTTTCAGAAAGAGCATCCATGCAATCTGCTCAATGCGCTGTGCATCACCATTGATGCCTGCATCGTTCCGCATAATATCGCGGACACGCTTCACAAAATTCGATAAATTTCCCATTGTTATGCAATTTCTCCTTCATAGATTGCCTGTTCCAGTTCCTTAACAGCTTTCAGATACCCGTCTTTCCCACCAAAGTAGGAGGCAATCTTTTGGGGCTTGCCCATTTTCAAGAACGGGTCAAGCCGCAGAATTTCCGTTTTCTCAATTTCATAAATGCCAGTATTCATATACTTGTCCAGAAGTGCCTCCAGAACATCTCTTGCTGCACCGCTGTATTTGCTTAGAAAGTCGCGTTTTTTGACATTTTCTGCTCGTTCTCTGCGCGTCAAAGGCTTTTTATCAAACGCAACATGGCAGATAAAGTCAAAGTCGTCCACATCCGTCATATTCTGGTCGGCCTTTAGTGCTTCAAGGTCAATACCATGCTCCAAAAGAAGCTCCCGGATTTTTTCTTTCTTTTCTTCAGCAGACCATTGACGGATAAAATTGTCCAGTGAAGCGTACGAGCCACGGATATTTTCTTTCGTGTAGTCAATAATGCTTTCCTGCCGGAGCAGTTTCCCGCCTGCATCATAAATAGAAGCCGTTTTGTAGATGATCTCCACCCGACAGCCGTCTTTATCAACGATTGGTTTGGGTTTCTTGGGGTCTGGCGGCGTGGGAGGGTCAGATGTTCCTGAGCCCTTTTTCGGTACGGGCTTATCGTTCTCTTTTTCGGAATCGAAGTCCTCGTTCATTTCAATCGGACCATCCCAATCCGGGTCCGCAAAAAGTCGGCTCACATTTCGGAAATCCATCACAACAAAATGGGTCTTGCCTTCTTTTTCGCGCAGACGGGTTCCGCGGCCAATGATCTGCTTGAATTCAGTCATAGAGCCAATCATTTCATCCAAAACAATCAGCTTTGTCATCTTGCAATCCGAACCCGTGGAGAGCAGCTTGGAGGTAGTCGCAATAACAGGATATTTCGAGCCAACAGAGATAAAATAATCCAGCTTACTCTTTCCATAAGTATCGCTGCCTGTAATGCGGACAACATAATCGGGATTCTGCTTCACCATGTCAGCGTTCTGGTTTGCCAAAGCCATCCGCATACGCTCTGCCGCTTCTTCGGTTGGGCAGAACACGATGGTTTTGGCCATACGGTCGGTACTTTTCAAGTACCGCGTGATTTCAGCAGCAACTTGATTGATACGATCTTCTATAATGATGTTGTAGTCGTAATCGCTATTTGTATAAATGCGATCTTCGATTTCGTTTCCGTAAATATCGCGCTGGCCCTTGCGAGGACGCCATCCCTCACCAATGTCCGTCATAACATTGATTACTTTAAAAGGCGCAAGAAAACCGTCCTCGATTCCTTCTTTCAGGCTGTAAGTATAGATGGGTTCGCCAAAATAGTCGATGTTTGAAACATATTTGGTTTCTTTAGGCGTAGCAGTCATGCCGATTTGCGTAGCAGAGGCAAAATATTCCAGAATTTTGCGCCAATTACTTTCTTTCTTCGCAGAGCCTCGGTGACACTCATCGACAATAATCAGGTCAAAGAAATCCGGGCTAAAGAGCTGTGACAGCTTATCGAGTGCATTTTCGGCGTTCTCATCCTGTTCTTCGTTCTTTCCTGCAAGCTGCTGATAGAGAGAAAAATAGACCTCATAAGAAGTAATTGTGCGAGGGTCGTCCTTAGAAAAATTCACCTTATGAATGACCTTTTCCAGCGGCGCAAAGTCCTGTTGGATAGACTGGTCAACAAGATTGTTGCGGTCTGCAAGATAAAGAATCTTTTTCTTTAAGCCACTTTTGAGCAGCCGATACACAATTTGAAATGCCGTATAAGTTTTACCTGTACCAGTTGCCATTACCAGCAAAAGCCGATTTTGCCCTTTTGCAATCGCGTCCAATGTACGATTGATGGCAATGCGCTGGTAATAGCGCGGTGGGTAAGTTTTCTGGCTGCTATAATACGGCTGTGCAATCATTTTCTCCTGTACATCCGTCAAACCAGCTCCATTGTTTACACTGGCTTTGTACCGTTCAACCAGTTCCTCTTCTGTTGGGAATTCGTCAAGGCCAAAGGTGCGTTCTTTGCCCGTCAAGAAGTCATGTTCTGCAAAGCCATCCCCATTTGAGCTAAAGGCAAACGGAACATCCAACATCTGCGCATAGGTCATGGCCTGTTGCAATCCGTGGGAAACCGTATGATTGTTGTCTTTTGCTTCAACAATGGCAATCGGATTATTCGCGCTCAGGTAAAGCACATAGTCTGCACGTTTCGGCTTTTCACGGGCCACAATGTTACCTTTGAGATTGATACGGCCATCTGTGATTTTTGTTTCCAGCGTGATGTGCTGGTTGTTCCACTTTGCCGTGATTGCGGGTGTGATGTAGTGAAACTTAATATCTTCTTCGGACATTTGACTCTTTGAAAGCACCGCCATACAGACAACCTCCTGCATTGTAGAATCCCGAAAACTTCCAGATAATCAATATTATCGGAAGTTGTATGCCGCAACGACCTTTAAGGTTAAACTACTCCAATTATTACTATACCACGACTTGATTCGGTGGGCAACAAGACAATACCAGTATTTTTCCGAAATACTCTTAATATCTTCCAAACATGAAAAGCACCCCTGCCAATCCATGTGTTATCACACATTTCATTGACAGGGGTGCTTGCGTTTATTGTAGGCTGCTTTCTGTTTTACTGATGCAAATTATCAAATTTGGTGGTAAGTTGGTGGTAAATTCACATTGCTCCAGTATCGAACACCACGATTTCAAACGAAGCAAAGTCAATTTTTGCATTTTACTGTTCAATCGGCTTCATCGTGGGGACGTGGCAAGAAATAGCCCTGTTTTCGTCCAACAGGCTCCAACAACGTCCACGATTCCGGGGGATTTTTTGAAGAACCCTCCAACAAGCTCCAACAGCGTCCACGAAAGTTGTGTACAGTTTTGGTCACAGCCCTTTTTTGACGGAGCGTGACGGAAAACGTGACAACGGGTGTTGTTCGCTGTCAAACCGTGATAAACGAGATGTGCTTCTTTGTCCAGCAGAGAGGAACATTTCTGTTATTTTGAATCTATGCCTTACCGCACAAGCAATGCGCTTTGCAGAGAGGTCATGGATTCTTTCTTTTTCTCTTGGGTTGCTTCTGCGTATACATCCATTGTGGTGGAAATATCCGCATGACCCATGATTTCCTGAATGACCTTCAGGTTGGTTTCGTTCTCGCAGAAGCGAGTGCAGAATGTGTGCCGCAGGATATGGCAGCTAAACTTTGGCAGAAAAACCGGGTCACGATTTTCTTCCTTCGCCTTGGATTCTTCTTCCTTATTATAGTCTGCACAAATCGAGCGGATAGTGCGGTTGATGGCATTGGGGAGATAAACCTTTCCATCGCCAGTGCAGAAAACAAAGCCGGAGTACCCATCAATTTCATCGGTGCAGAAACCAATGACCTTTTGATACTGGTATTCTTCCAGAAAGGCATCGAACACTTCATCAATCATTGGAATAATGCGGATGCCAGCTTTCGTTTTGGGCGAGTTTACATGGTTGGTGCAAGTGCCATCTTCCTGCACACGATAAACAAGATTGTGGTTGATGCTGATCGTGCGGTTCTTGAAATCAACATCCTGCCACCGCAGACCTAACACCTCGCCAATGCGACAGCCAGTACCAAGCATTACGGTAAACAACGGGAACCATCCGCGATACTCTTCGCTATTGGCGATGTAATTGGTAAACGCACGCTGTTCGGCAACAGTCAGAGCATGACGCTTTGTCTTTTCCCAGCAGTGGCTCTTCTTAATTTCAGCCATAACGCCCTCCGTGGGATTCAAGCGCAGCAGTCCATCGCGGACAGCCATTGTAAAGGTTGGATGCAAAAGTGTATGTACGATTTCCATACTGTTGGGCTTGAATCCTTTTTCTAAAATCAGTGAGTAATAGAATTTCTTAATATCGCTGTACTTGATTTTGCTGATACGAAGTTTTCCAAAACCATCCCGAACATAATGGTTATACATATATTTATAGTTCGTCATGGTGGACTGCTTCAGATCATACTTTTGAGAAATGTATTCATCAAACAGTTCGTTCAGCGTGATACGCTCGGCACGATCAGGGTCAAGGCCATCCTCGATTGCTCTGCGGATTTTTACTTCCTTTTTTCTAAGTTCGCTCAACTCCTTTGCATAGACCGATCTGTGTTCGCCACGGAGCGTAGTGTAGCGGAACACATAACGGCCATCCTTTCGCTGCGATTCACCCTTCTTCAGGGAGTAACCACGAGAATCTTTTCTTGTTGCCATTCTTCTCACCTCGTAAAATTCGATTTAAGGAGAACAGTCATATCCTGATGACGGTCTATGTAGTACGTTACGTCCGTCCTGCTCTAAGGATACACAAGTTGCTCCTGTCCTGCAACGATGCCGCAAAAGTAATTTTATTGAGTGGTTCTCCAATATGTAATACTCCGAAGAACGGAGTATGCTGTTTCACATTCTAAAGGTATCCAAATATTCTTCAAAGATTTCCAGATTCACAAGGACAACGCGCCGAATTTTGTAAATCGCACCGGCTTCTTTAGCAAGTTCCTCAAATGTATGCAGTCCCATTGAGTACAGCTCGGCACCTTCTTGATAGCGGACGAATTTTTTCTTGCCAGCCTTTACCATAGGCTCCAGCTCTCTGACTTCGGTTCGTGCAAATGCCATATATCTACCTCTTTTCAGTTCCTGTTCTTTTCATCTCCAATTCGTACTTATCGAAAGTGGCTATCCTATTTGTTTATTCCAAGACTTTTCAGAAGAGCTTCCTCAATTTGCGCCATCTCCCACTCGCTGGTCATTCCCATAAAACTACTGATACGCTCCTTATCAATGGTGAAGATCTGTTCCAGCAGCACCACAGACGGACGGCTGAACGCAGGGTTCTTCTCAATGAGAACATGGGTAGGCTGGTTTGGCTTTTTGGAGACTTTTGAGGTTACAGCAGCTACGATCACGGTCGGTGCGAATTTATTTTCTGTATTATTTTGAGTCACGATAACAGAACGTTCACTCCCCTGCTCAGAACCATAGTGCGGATCAAGGTCTGCGAAGTAGATCTCGCCCCGGCGAAAACCAAAATCTCTCGTCACATAAACGATAGCGGTCATCCCCCTTTTTCTCTATGTAGGCAAAAGCCGCCCTTTCGGACGGCTTTTGCGGTGAAAGGAAAACTGCCTTTGAACAGAAATATTAATAAGCGCATTGAGGGAACCATAGCCGAAATGGTGGAAGAAGCGCTTGCCTTCTGTAAGCGAAACATGAAAACCGTCGCGGAGAATTTGTGGTGACTCTCCGTCATTCCATGGAGCCGGCAGAACCGAGTTGTGATGGGGCACAGACGGACTTGCTTTCCTATTGCACAGTTCCGCGCATCCGGCAGGAAATTGCTGCCTTTTTGGGAATTAAGACGGCCTCCTATGCTATCCGCCAGTATGTACTGCCGCTGGTGGAAACAAGCAAACTGAAGATGACGATCCCGGATCGCCCGGGCAGCCCCAGGCAAACTTATTACAAGGCCTGAGTTTTCGGGCAAAGCAAAATTACAGCCTGCCAGTCATATTGGACCGGCAGGCTGTTTGCTTGAACGAGGTGTTTTTATAATGCCTCTGAGGCAGCGATAGTGATTGCCTCGCTTCTTGGACCACTTTTTCATGGGACCCGATGATGTACTGGTTTATTTGTCCCTTCATCTTTTTCTGGAGAGAAGGGAGACAGTCAAGATGGCCCCCACCAGCTTCATCTGGAGAATCCGCTTTTTCTGCTTCTGGGGGAAATCATAGATGCCGTGGGCCTTGTAGAACTTGTGGTCTGCCTTCATCAGCCTTTGCTTGACGGATACTGTAAAGCTGAATCTGGATTTTGTCGACCGGTGGTCATGCTGGATTTGACGGCCTGCATCCCGGGAAAGTTTGGGTTTGACAGAATACTGACGGGTGTGTTACAATAAATCCGATTGGAACAAATGGTGCAGGGAGGGCTGTAGGGATGAATAATGTGAAAATGATGGGCTCCCTGTTGGACCGTCTGCTCAGCTATGTGAGCTCGGCGCTGGAACGGGACGCAAACTACGACATAGCAGTGGCACTGCTGCGGAATTACTCCCAGCTGAAGGGGCTGGCCCTCAGCCAGATCGCAGACCTGTGTTATACTTCCAACGCATCCATTTCCCGCTTTTGTCGGTTTCTGGGCATGGACAATTTCAAGGAGTTTCAGTCCTGGATGGAACGGGATTTTACCATGCGGACCGACTATTCCCGCCAGTTCTATACTATGCTCCACAACAACCAAGAAACTGCCATCAGCGCCTACAGGGACGCTCTGATCGGCAATATCTACACCACCATTGCCCCCGAAAATGCCCAGGTGATCCCCGACATTGTCAAGACGCTCCACGACTGCGGCAAAGCCGCCTACTTCTCTCACCACTTCCTGTGGGACATCGGCCACTACTTCCAGAGCAAAATGATGATGATGGGCCGCTATGTGGAGCTGTTCATGGACTATGCCACCCAGCTGGAATGCGCCCGCAGCCTAACCGAAAAGGACTTTGCCATCATCTGCAGTGTGGGCGGCAGCTATCTGACCCGATACCCCGACATCTGCAACGCTATCCTGTCCAGCGGGTGCAAGATGCTGATCATCACCCAAAACCTGGCCAGCCCCTATCTCAACACCGCAGACTTCATCCTCCAGTGCGGCACGACCAATCGCAATGATGTGGGCAAATATGCGGCGCTGATGGCCAACGACCTGATTCTGATGGGGTATTTGCGAGCCTACGACAAAGCATTTCAATAAGGAATACCATTTTAAAGACCGCAGTTGCGCATAGCGCACCGCGGTCTTTTTTTGCGGTCTGCACAAAAAACGGCTGAAACTTTTTTCGATCTTTCAAAAACTGAAAAAGAAAATCAGCTCCTGAAACAGAGCAAATGCATTTGAAACCAAATTGTATTCCATACATGTTATAATTTTAGTGCAAGATGACTGAAATTGCAGAAGTGAAAAGCCGTCTTTCCACAGTCTATGTGTTTGGAAGAAAAAAACAGATGAGCGGATTGCAAAGAAAGGAGATCAATCAGATGAGAAAATGGAACAAACGACTTTTGTCCGGGTGCCTGCTGGCAGCCCTGCTGCTGTCGATGAGTGGGTGCCAGCAGGGCAACACCACCTCCAGTGCTGTGTCGTCGCAGGCTGTATCCTCGGCTGCAGCGTCCAGCGAGGAAACAACGGAGGGCCCGGTCGAGACCTATCACGATATGCCGGTCCAGACCCTGGATCTGGACCCAAGCGACCCCGATTACTACCAGAAAGCCCTGGAAACAGAACTCTATAACTACAAGTTGATCCGCAACGTGCCCACGGCCTATCAGGCTGAAAGCTGGGATGCCTATACCGCAACGGCCAACACCCTGCTGAACATCGACCCAGACAACATCGACGATGTCTCCAAGAGTATGATTGACAATGCGGTGGCCCAGCGGGAAGCACTGGTTCAGGATGCACCGGCAGCCGACTGTATGTGGTACATCTGGGGGGATGCACCGGCCACAGCCGAGACGGTGGAGGTCTCCGACTTTACCGCCGAGAGCTATGACAACGCCGATATGAAACCCTTCCTGGTGCCCTATCTGGTGGAGGACCAGTTGGCAGCCAAGGGCAATATGATTGTGATTGCTGGCGGCGGTTATTCTTCCCGCGGCAACGCCATGGAAGGTTATCCCATCGCCGAGGCCTTCCAGGATTTGGGCTACAACGCCTATGTGCTCCAGCGACGGGTGGCCCCCTACAGCCAGGAAGATACCTGGCTGGATATGCAGCGGGCTGTCCGGTATCTGCGATATAATGCCGACAGCCTGGGACTGGGCGGTATGGACTGTATCGCCGCCAGCGGCTTCTCGGGCGGTTCGGGCACCATCCTGGGAGAAGTGGCCAACCTGTATGGCAATGTTCAGCCCACCCTGTATGATGCAGATTATGCCTCCGACGCAGTGGATCAGATGAGCGCTGATCTGGACGTGGTCTGCCCCCTGTACGGCCCCCAGTATGACGGAGAGCATACCAGCGACTACGCGGGCCTGATCACCGAAAATCCCAATTTGCCCGCCATGTTCCTGGCTGTGGGTGAAAACGACGCCACCGGCGCCATGCCCGACATTTGGACTCTGGCCAATTCGGCCCGGGGCAAGACAGTGGTGGAAGTTCACACCTTTGCCGAGGTAGGCCACGGCTTTGGCGCCGGCCTGCAAGGCACTACTTCCACCTATTGGATTCCCATGGCAGACACCTTCATTGACCTGGTGATGGGTCGCGGTGAGGCCGGCGTCGGCGAGGCGGCAGAAATCCCCGAGGGCTATACCCAGGTGCAGCAGTATACCTTTGAGGGCGGTTTCGGCAAGGCAGATGTGACCTGCGCCGTGGACGATGCAAAGACCAAAGTGTATATGACGTTTGTGGCCTTTGACCAGCAGCAGGTGGTGGAAGGCGTGCTGAACGACGGCATCATTACCGTCACCTATGACCTGTCCGGTTTTATGACCAATGACGCCCAGGCCATCTACAATGCCGCTGACCAGAACAACTGGCAGCCTGTGGCATGATGGGCCAAAGGCAAGTGAACTGCAAATCGGCCGTGTGAAAAAAACGGCTTCGGGAAACCTGCGGGAGGTGATGGTTTTCGGCCCTGCATGACCTGTGGTATGCAAATCTCAGATACAAGGAGGAATTGTTATGAAAAACAAGAGCGTCAAAACCATGGTGGCAAGCGTCCTGGCAGTCGGGCTGATGATGGGTATCCCGGCGTCCGCCTTTGCGGTCAGCCCCGGGGGTATGTCTGTTCCCTCTGCCCAGTCGGTGGATTCCAGCGAAAACTGCGCCCAGATCCTGGACTGGCTGGGCATCCAGATCCCCCGGCATTTCGACAGTCAGGCCCCTTACAAAATCAACACCCTGTCTGAATCCGACCCCAACTACTGGCAGGCTGAGTGGGAAACCCAGGTTTACAACTACAAGATGGTCCGCAACTATCCCACCCTGTACACCCAAGACGCCTGGGATGCGGCCCAGAGCGCAGGCACCGTCATGATGGGCCTTCATCCCGAATCCCTGACCGACGCCAACAAACAGCAGATCCTGGAAGCCCGTGATGCCATTGCCGCCCTGGCTGACCATCAGCTCAAGCCTTACAGCGACGGCATCAACGGCGAAGTGATCTACCTGTGGGGCGACGATATGCCTGTCACCACCCTGGCGGAGGATTTGCAGTTCCCTCTGGTGAACTATGAGGGTGAGTCGGTCTACGACAACGCCGATTTCCAGCCATTCCTGATCCCTTACCTGTTGGATGATCCCAGCTCGGCCAAAGGTACCATCATTGTCGCCTCCGGCGGCGGCAACACCAGCCGCAGCAACCCGGTGGAGGCCTACGCCGTCTGCCCCGAGTTCAACAAGCTGGGCTACAACTGCTTTTTGCTCCAGCGCCGGGTGGCCCCCTATAACAACGATGACATCGTTATGGACATGCAGCGGGCTGTCCGTATGGTAAAATATTATTCTGACCAGTGGGGCATTGACCTGGAGGGTTCGCTGCTGGCTGTGTCCGGCTACTCGGGCAGCGGCGGCAACATCCGCACCATGCTGGAAAAATTTTACGGCAACATCACCCCCAGCCAGTTTGACCCTGACTACGTCTGCGACGCCGTGGACGCCGTCAACAGCGATGTGGACGTGGCCCATCTGATCTACTCGGGCGCCCCTATTGAAACGGAGAACCCCAACCTGCCCCATATGTTCATCGCCGTGGGTGCTGACGACCAGTGGGAAGGCAGCCTGGAGCTGTTCAAACAGACCTATGACCTGGGCCTGGACCCCGAACTCCATGTCTACGGTCTGAACGGCCACGGCTTCGGCGCCGGCATGGAGGGCACCTCTTCCATGACCTGGATGGAGACCTGCGACCTGTACATGCAGAAGGTGATGGGCTATGCCGAGATTCCCTTCACCGGCGAGATCCCTGCTGAGTACACCCTGACTCAGCAGATCCATGTCAACTGGTTCCCCATCGGCGATGACGTGACGGTGAACGTCTACACCACTGCCGACGGCGGCAAGTGCCTGTTCACCTTCTTCGGATGGGGTGAAAATATCATGGTGGAAGGCCTGCTGATCGGCGGCCATGTGGCCAGCGTGACCTACGACAGCGTGGGTTACTTCGGCCAAGATGCCGCCAAGATGTGGGATCTGGTAGACCCTGCAGCCTGGGTTCCTGTCAATTGAAAAACGGCATGCTGTCCACGGGCCTGAATACCCCCGTCAGGTGAACGGCTGAGCCACAGAAAACCCAGCGCCCCGGGAGCATTTGGCTTCCC
>OLSL01002074.1_pt1 | contig 16902 bp, 12 predicted proteins | sample 1672511 | NCBI WGS metagenome assembly OLSL01 (sample SAMEA3136694, study PRJEB25190) | human gut metagenome | biome: human gut; feature: human-associated habitat; material: faeces | place: Austria | collected 2013
GGTTTGCAAGGGGTGTAGAGAAAAACATACGCATTTTAACAAAAAATTATTTTCCACTAACACATTATTTCATGAAGGCGCTCCTCTTCCTTTGGCAACGAAATCAATCCTTCGGATTGGTGAAATGCCGTTCGGCGTGAAATATTTCTACGAAATGTGAAATGTGCTGCGGCACATAGGATTGATTTCACTTCACTTGATTTTAAGAAATCAAACTTCACAATTCCGTTAGGAATTACTTCACTCCTTCACAAACCCCACGAGGGCTGCTGCATTGCTGCAACAGCCCTCGTTTTGCGTCTGTGTTGTTATGTTCCTACCACATTCTTCATAAACCGCATCAGAATCGCGGCCAGCTGGGCTCGGGTGGCGCTGTCTGCGGGCTTCAGGGTTCCATCGGTATAGCCCTGAACCAGACCGTTTGCCACGGCCCAGGACATGGCGGGCTGTGCAAACTTGCCCACGGTGTCGCAGTCCTTGAATTCGGACAGGTCGGCGGTATTGCTGACGTCATACTCCCGGAGCTGAGCGTAGCGATAGAGAATCGCGGCCAGCTGCTGGCGGGTGATGTTGCTGTTGGGGTCGAAGGTGGAGGCGGTCACGCCGTTGATTATGCCGTTGTTGCAGGCCCAAATCAGCGCGTTCTCATACCATGCGTCCTCGGGAACGTCCTGGAAGCTATGGCTGAGGCCCTCGACGCTGGGCTGACCCTCCATCCGGTACATGACCACCACCAGCATGGCCCGGGTCATGGGGCGGTTGGGCGCAAACCGTTCGCTGGTTACGCCGTAGAAGAACGAGCTGCGGAGCACATAGTCGATGCCCAGGTGAGACCAATGCTCAATTCCCTGCACGTCCTTAAACTTCCGGCTGGGGCAGTCCATGCCGCCGTCGCATTTGTCCAGGGCGGGGATCACGGTCTCCCGGGTTTCGCCGCAGACGGTACAGCTCTGGCGGAGAACGCCGGTAGAGATCAGCGTGGGTGCGGTGACGGTTTTGCCCTGATCCCAGGTGTGACCCTTGGGGGCGGTGTAGGTGTCAGCATAGTGGTCGCCGCACTGGGTGCAGGTGTGGGTGGTGTAGCCCATTTCGGTGCAGGTAGGCGCGGTGACTTTAGAAGTGTACTTGTGCGCCACGGTGGGGATGGCCTTGGTATAGCTCTCGCCGCAGGTGCAGGTATAGGTCATTTCGCCTTCCTCGGTGCAGGTGGGCGCCTTGGTCTCCTTGCCGCCGCCATAATGGTGGCCGGTGGGGGAGGTGTAGGAATCCGTGTAGCTTGTGCCGCACTGGGTGCAGGTGTGGGAGGTATAGCCCATCTCGGTGCAGGTGGGCGCCGTGACCGATGCCGCATAATCATGATCAATCATGGGGATGGGCTCGGTATGGGTCTTGCCGCAGGTGCAGGTATAGGTCATTTCACCCTCGGCGGTACAGGTGGCCGCCTTGGTGACTACGCCCTTGCCATAGTGATGATTCGTGGGGGCGGTGTAGCTGTCCACATAGCTTGCGCCGCACTGCGTGCAGGTATGGGAAGTATAGCCGGGCTCCTCACAGGTGGGGGCAGTGACCTTCTCCTCATAATCGTGGGCGATCATGGGAATGGGCTTGGTATGGGTTTTGCCGCAGGCGCAGGTATAGGTCATCTCGCCCTCGGCGGTGCAGGTAGCGGCCTTGGTGATCGTGCCGCCGTCAAAATTATGATCGGTGGGGGAGACGTAGGAGTCCGTATAGCTGTCGCCGCAGCGGGTGCAGGTATGGGTGGTGTAGCCGGGCTCGGTGCAGGTGGGCGCGGTGACGGCGGACTTGTAATCATGGCCCAGTGCCTTGACGTTTGTCAGCTTGATGACCTTGTCGCAGACGGTGCACTTTTCCTGCTTCACGCCGCCGGAGACGCAGGTGGGCTCCAGCACGGTGGTGGTTTCGGTTTTATGATCCGCCAGGGGAATGACGGTCTGCTCTTTCAAAACGGTTTCGCAGTCGCCGCAGATTTCGCCGTCGGTGAGACCTGTTGCCTGGCAGGTGGCCGCGTAGCCTTCCACCTTTACGGCCCGATGCTCTCCGGTGGCGGGGATGGGTTCACAGCCGAAGCCGATCTCGCCGCAGTTTGCGCAGCGATAGCCATCCGTCATGCCGTCCTTGGTACAGGTAGCGGGGTAGCCGTCTACATGCTCGGAATAGATATGGAATCCAAGAATGAGCCCTCCGCCAAACTCCTCGCCGCAGCGGGAGCAGCGGTAACTGGGACTCTTGCCGTTGGTGGTACAGGTTGCCGGATAGCCCTGGTCGATGAGAACTTTATCGTGGCCCAGCTTCTCCACCGTCTTTCTCTCCTTCTGCGCGCCGCAGTGGAGACAGGTCTGGATGGATTCGCCGCCCTCGGTGCAGGTGGGTTCTTTGATGAACGACTCCAGATAGATGTGGGACGCGGGCAGTACCGTAATCGTGAAGGGCAACGGGGCACCATTGGAAGTAGTGAATTCGATGGTATGCGTACCAGCCGTCAGCGGTGCGTTCAAAAGCTCTGCACCCTGCGAAACGCGCACATATGGGTAGGTAATATCGCTCAGCTTATCCATGCCCACGCACTGATAGCTATATAGACCGGAGAGGTCAATATAATCGCCCTCTACATAGGTATCCCGAACGGGGAAATCAATTAGAGAATTGCAAAAACTCTCGTCGCCGGAGCCGAACTGGAACAGGGGAGTGAGACCGCTGCCGTCGCTGAGCTCCTCAAAGCCGTCAAAGGCCAGATAGGGCAGATAGTCGGTGTTGTTGGTGGTGGGAGAATTCATGAAATCGATGAACGCCTGCTTGTTGATGGTGTTGACGTTTACTGCTTCGTAGTCGAGCCACCATCTGTCGCTGTTGAACTTGCTGCGAAGGTCTTCGGGATAGCTGTCCCAGTATTTGTAGAGGGACCGCATCCCGCATGAGCAGTAGCCTGCAACGGAACCAAAACGGAGGCAATTCTTGTTGACGCTGGCGTAGTTTGAGGTTACCTCGGGGGCGGTTGCCATGGTTGCCCAGCAGAGCTTGGGAGTGACGCGGTATTCAATCGAACCGGATTTGAATGTACCCAATAGTCCGCCTGCGATTGCGCAGGTGCCGCCGTTGGCTGTAATCTTGTTTGCAGAGCCCTCGGACTGGGTGTAGCCGCAGCGGATCAGATCTGTGAGATTGCTTACACCGATGAGACCGCCTGCAACCGCCCAGCCGGGATTATTGGGCTCGGGGTATTGCGCATCATAGTCCGATGCGGTACTCTCGTACTTTGCGTAAGCGCTGACGGAGGTATCGCGGCAGACTACATTGGTCAGCGTTCCCTTTTCCGCGTGGCCAACTGCACCGCCGACGTGGCAGGCACCGTAGCTGCCGTTGTGTGCAGCGTTCACGGAACTGTTTGTAACAGAGCAGTAAAGCACACTGCCGCCGTTGACATATCCGGCGATGGCGCCGACATACAGCTTGGTGGTCAATGAACTGGCGCTGACGCAGTTGTTGACCGCATTGATTTTTATATTGTCCACCTGTAGATTCCGCACTGTGCCGGTGACCTCACCGAACAGCCCGACGCAGCCAGTCTCAGCATACAACGTTGTGTCAATCGTGCAGTTGGAGATCGTATAGCCGTTGCCGTCAAAGCTGCCGGTGAATTGCTTAATGGGACCGGCGGCCAGATTGCTGTAATCCAGATTCGCCTTCAGCACAAAGTGGTCGTCACTGTGCTGCTTGATGGAATTAAACTGCACTTCTGTCTTGACCACATAGGGATAGTCCTCCGTGCCCAAGCCTGCGGCAAAGGTGCCGCCGCCCGTTTCTTTGTAAACGGTGATGAAATAGGTGTGGATGGTCTGACCGCCGAAGGTTACGTGCAGCTTTTCGGTATAGGGGCCGCTGGAGGGGATGGGGGTGATGGTCGTAATACCTTCACCGCTGCTGCTGCCGCTGCTGCCGCCGCCAAGCTCCTCGGGGGTCTTAATGTGGACGTAGTAGTCGTCCTGGATCGTGAGGGTACTGCCGTTTTCAATGCTCAGCTTTGCAATACCGGTAAACGCGTCACAGAATTCGTCGGCAAAGTAGGTTTTCAGCTCCTCTGCGGGATCCTCCAGCCAGAAGCTGCCGCCGGGTTCCGCTGCAAAGCGATTATAATCCACTGTTCGGGTCAGGAGCGTTCCTTCGCCGGTCTGGTAGACCAGGGGAATGGTTGCGTCGTCGTGGTAGTTGCTGCGCATATCCGCCAGAATGCTGCCCGCCGTCAGCTCCACAGAGCTCCAAAGGGCAGTGACCATGGTGTCGATCTGCTTCTGGGTCAGCTTTGTTCCGAAATCCGTGGTGTAAACGCCGCCGTTTTCGTCGATGACACCGGTCTGATACAGGGCGATGGCCTGCTCATAGTATGCGCCCATAACATAGGCGTAGTAGAGATAGCTGATCATATCCTGGGTGTTTTCTGCGGCCTTTGCCCGGGCTGCTTCTTCGGTCATGCCGCTGTCCTTGTAGCCCAGAATGTAGTACTGGGTCAGAATATCGACGACGCTGCCGGGGCTGGAATAGATGTAGTTGCCCTGGAGATACCGGCCCAGCTTATCCACCGCCGAGTGGAGGCTGCCGCTGTATTCCACGTTCTGAAGCTGATAGAACTGGTCATAGATGTTCTTCTGATACTCCGCTGTAGCGCCGTCTGTCAGCATGGTGGTCACCAGCTTGTCGTAGTAGCTGATGCCTTCGTAATATTCATTGAAGAAATCGAAGAACGTGTCGAGATAGGTGCTGTATTGGAGCTCGGTCTTGGTGTCTTTAATCTGCTGGCTCAGACCCTCCATCTGCTGGGAGAGGCTGCGCAGACCGCTGCTGACCGTGCTTTGCAGCTGATAAATCGCCGCATTGTTCTTTTGAAGCTCCGTGTTGATGCTCTTAAGCTCGGCCTCTACCTGGCTGAGATCTACCTTTTGAATGACGGTTTCCTGGGTGGTGGAGCCGGAGCTGCCGCCGAAGTTAATGCCGGTGAAATCCTCCGCGGCGTACTTGAACATGGCCAAAACGCCCTTACCGGCGCCTTTGTCGGCGTCGTTCTGACAGGCCTTGATACAGCCGTTGACGATGGATGTACACATCTTCAGGCCGGTTCCAAGCACCGCGCCAAAGACAGCGTCGGCCTGGGGGGTCATGGTGGGGACTGCCATGCCGAATAGAATACTCAGCGTAAGCAGCAGACTGACAATTCGTTTTTTCATGCTATCCTCCTTCGGTGGTGGTCATCTGTTCGAATCCCAATTCTGCCTGTTGAATGGTGGCTGCGATGATTTTTTCTGCATCGGATTTCAGATCCCGTTTCAGCGCCGACTCGATGACCGGAAGATAGTGGGACTCTGGAACCTGATAAATCCGAAAACAACTGGTCCAAAAGCGGCGAAGCTTTCGCTCCATAGTGAAATACATGTCACAGGGCCGTGCCATAAAGCCCCGGGTGATGCTGGCGGAGGCAATTTCCAGCTCATAAAAGTCGTTTTCCTGGGCCTCCGGAAGGTATGGGGCGAAAATCTTTATGAGCTTTTTTGTGGTGTTTTGATAGACGTATTCCGAGGTGGAGCGAAGGGAATAGGTGGTGACATATAATTCCCGCAGCGGTTCGGACAGCTCGGTGATGTGCAGCTGCAAACCCGTTTCCAGTGCATAGAGCAGCAGGGGATCGTCCGTTGGCATCATGGCGGCGGCTGCAACGAACTGGCTGGAAAACATGATTTTCGTCAGCTCCAGCAGAATGGCCTCCTTACTCTCAAACGCCGCGAAGAACGACGCCTGAGACATCCCTGCGGCCTTTGCAATTTGGGTGGTGGTGGTTTTATCGTAGCCCTGCTCCAGGAATAAGAACGTTGCCGCCTTAAGCATCTTATTCCGCCGGACAATGCCACGCGTCTGTAGTCCGTGTCCTGCCATAGAATTCCCCCTATAAAAGTATGATTATGATTAAACTGTTGATTATACTCAAACTATAGCATGAAGGGCGAACTATTGCAAGTCCAAAATAATAAAAAATTCCCGCCACAAACGTGACGGGAATTTTGTAAGTGCGATGAAATCAGATACGCATTGCAGTGGCGTAAGCGGAACGCATACCCTGCTGAATGGTAGCAGCCTTCTTGCAGTCGCCGATCATGTAGAACTCCTTGGCGCAGCCGTAGAAGCTCAGAGCCAGATCCTTGTTGGGACGAATACCGGCGGACATGACAACGGAGTCGGCAGGTACGGACTGGGTGTTGCCATCCTTGTCGATGTACTCAACCGCGCCGTCCTTGATGGCAGCAACCCGCGCACCGGTGATGCCGGTGAAGTTGGGCTCAGCCTCCCAGGCCTCTTCCAGCATGGAGTAGTAGTGGATGGCGGTGGAGTCGGCAGCCAGACGATCACGCATCTCCAGAACGGAAGCCTTGTGACCCTTGCGGCTCAGGTAAATGCCGATCTCAACGCCAACCTCGCCGCCGCCGATGACGACAACGTTCTCACCCAGCTTCTCGGGATGAGCGAAGGTCTCCTGGGCGAAGAACAGCTTTTCGGGATCTGCGCCGGGGATGGGCAGAACCATGGGATTTGCGCCGGTGGCAGCGATGACAACATCATAGTTCTCGGCCTTGATCATCTCGGGGGTAGCCTCGGTGTTCAGGTGAACGGCAATGCCGCGCTTGTCCATCTGGTGGATCAGGAAGTTCTTGAAGTCACGGAGCGGCCACTTGAACTCAGCGTAATCAGCATGGATAATTGCGCCGCCCAGCTGGGGACCCTTCTCGTAGATCACGGGAGTATGGCCGCGATCCTGAAGGTACATGGCGCAGCGCATGGCAACGGGGCCGCCGCCGATGATGGCAACCCGCTTGCCGCCCTTGGTGGGAACCTGCATCCGGGCAACCTTCTGCTCCAGACCAATGCAGGGATTCACGGAACATACGGAAACGAAGGGATCGTTGGCGCCGCGGCCGTGGCACTTGTTGCAGCGCAGGCAGGGAACGATATCGTCATCGCGGCCCTCCAGCACCAGCTGGCCGTAGTCGTTGTTGGAGATGTAAGCGCGGGCAGCATAGATGATATCTGCCTTGCCCTCGGCGATGGCCTTGTCGCAGGTTGCGGGATAGTGGAAGCCGCCGATGACGCCGATCACCAGACCGGGCACGTTCTTCTTCATGTACTCGCCGAACTTCAGGAACGGAGTCTCCTCCAGCTCGAAGCCGATGGGATGGGCATGATCCACCTCGTTGGCACGGAGCTGAACAATGTCGATGTACTTCTTTGCCTCGTTCAGGAAGGCTGCGGACTCCTCCAGGGTGTAGCCGCCCTCCAGATCGTCAGCAGACCACTGAATCTCGATGAGCATATTCTTGCCCACCTTCTGACGAACGCGCTCCAGCACCATCAGGGGGAACCGCATCCGGTTCTCCAGAGAGCCGCCGAACTTGTCGGTACGGTGGTTGGTGATGGGGGAGAACATCTTTGCGGGCAGGTTGGCACGATAGCACATATGAATGGAAATCATGTCGAAGTCCAGCATCTTCAGAATGCCGGCCTGCTCTGCGTAGGAGTCAGCGATCAGGCTGAACTGCTCCTCGGTGTAGTAGGTGGGATCCTCGTGAGCGGGGATCTTCATCAGGTCGAACTCTGCCGGAGGGGGAGCATTGAGGCTCTTGGTCTGAGCGAAGGGATCGGCCTTGCCCTGCTGGCCCTTGGGCACCATCAGAGGATAAGCGGAGGGGGGGCCAACAAAGATACCCATGCAGGCGATGGAATCATAGAAATGAATGGAATCCGCCAGCTGCAGCAGATAGTTCTGGCTGTTGGTGTCGTAGAGGTCGTAGTCGGGGAAATGGCCAAAGTCCAGGTTCATGGGCAGCTGCTTGCCATGGGAGAAGTTGTTGATGCCCATGCAGGTAACGATGGCAGCGCTCTTGGCCTTGTTCTCATAGTGGGCCATGACGGTGTCGGCGGGGTAGGTCTCGGGGCCCTGCAGGAAGTGGGGCAGGGAGTTGGAGACACACATACGGTTCTTGAGCACATAGTTGCCGATTTTCAGAGGCTCAAGAAGGTGCTTGAATTTGGGTTCGCTCATTCGTGCGATTCCTCCTTAATTGTGTGAATGGCGCTATTATAGCATATTGCAGGACAAATTGTACCAGGAAAGCACAAAAGGATGAAAATGCATACAAAAGACAACCAGTTCCCGGCCTAGGGGAAGCACTGGACTGGTTTACAAGCCGAAACCCGACGAAATATCCACAGAAATCCGCAAAAAAGAAATGCAAGTATCAAAATGTGCCTTATAATAATGATAACTGTAATAAAAATATAACGAACGCCGGATCCTGTGCCGATTTTCGCTCTGACATGGGGGAGAAACGTCAAAAAACGGTCATTTCATTCGGGAGAATCCGGGAAAACGGAATTATACTTGCAATGTAGCGCATGGTTTGCTATAATATCATGTAATGTAAAATTGCGCGCAGAGTGCGATTTTAGCGCTGCGCGCTTGGGAATACTCCTCTGAGAGGATGAGCTAGATGATAAAAAGCATGACCGGCTATGGCCGCGCCCAGGGCAGTTTTTCCGGCGGCGACATCACCGTTGAGATCAAGTCCGTCAACAACCGGTATCTTGACTGCGGTGTGAAGCTGCCCAGAGGCTATGCCTATCTGGAAGAAGGCGTCAAAAGCCAGGTGCAGAAGGCCATTTCCCGGGGCAAGGTGGATGTGTTCATCACCATCAACGCCGCCGGGGCCGACAATGTAAAGATTTCCGTCAACGAGCCCGTGGCCAAGGGCTATATCGACGCCATGCACCGGCTGGTGCAGGAATACGGGATCCAGGACGATATTTCCGCTTCTGCGATTTCCAAGTTTAGCGACGTGTTTCTGGTGGAAAAACAGGAACAGGACGAAAATGAAGTAAAGTCCGCCATCTCCGGCGTGGTGGCCGAGGCGCTTTCTGCCTTTGACGCCATGCGCACCCGGGAGGGCGAGGCACTGAAAACCGACCTTCTTCAAAAGGCAGAGGGCATCCTTACCCTGGTTTCCAAGGTAGAGGAGCGTTCGCCTATCACTGTCAAGGCCTATCGGGAGCGCCTTACCGCCAAGATGCAGGAGGTGCTGGAGGATCGGCAGATCGACGAGGCCCGGATCATTCAGGAGGCCGCCATTTATGCCGACAAGGTTGCGGTGGACGAGGAAACCGTCCGACTCCGCAGCCATGTGGATCAGCTCCAGAATATGCTCTCTGAGGGCGGCGTCATCGGCCGGAAGCTGGACTTCCTGATGCAGGAAATGAACCGCGAGGCCAACACCATCGGCTCCAAGGGCAACGATGTGGAGCAGGCCCGGAATGTGGTGAGCATCAAGTCCGAGCTGGAGAAGATCCGGGAGCAGATCCAGAACATCGAATAATTAGGAGTACGTCATGAAGCTCATGAACATCGGCTTTGGAAATATGATCTCGGCCCAGCGGCTGCTTGCCGTGGTATCGCCCGACGCTGCGCCCATTAAGCGGCTGGTGCAGGAGGCGCGGGAGCGCGGAATGCTCATCGATGCCAGCTGCGGCAGAAAAACCAAGGCGGTGCTGGTGATGGACACGGACCATGTGGTCTTGTCCGGACTGGCCCCGGAGACCATTGCCCATCGGGCCGGTGTGGAGCTGGAGCAGGAGCCTGAGGAGGAGTAAACCATGCAGCGGGGAAAGCTACTTGTGATTTCCGGACCCTCTGGTGTTGGCAAATCCACCGCCATTCAGGGGATGCTGACGAAGCACCCGGATATGTATTTTTCCGTATCTGCCACCACCCGCAAAAAGCGGGAGGGAGATGTGGAGGGTGTCACCTATTTCTTTAAATCCCGTGATGCCTTTGCGGACATGATTGCCCGCAACGAGTTTTTTGAACACGCCGAATATGCAGGAAACTGCTACGGCACCCCCAGAGAGCCGGTGGAGCGGCGACTGGGCAGCGGCATTGACGTGATTATGGACATCGACGTTCAGGGCGCCATGCAGCTGAAGGAGAAATGTCCCGATGCGGTGCTCATTTTCCTGGTGGCACCGTGCTTTTCCGTCATTGAAAAGCGGCTTCGTGGCCGGGGCGATACCGGCGAGGCGGACATGGAAAAGCGCCTGAAAAAAGCCCGCTGGGAATATGAAATGGCCGTCCACTATGATTATATTGTGCTCAACGATACCAAAGAGCACGCAGTTGAAGCAATTGACAGTATCCTCACCGCGGAAAAGCTCCGCGCTGAGCGACAGACTGATCTGTTAAAAATGGAGGAATCATTATGATGCTGTATCCACCTGTTCCGCAGATGCTCAAGAGCGTCAGCAACCGCTATCTGCTGGTCAATGTCATTGCCCGCCGGGCCCGTCAGGTGGCCATTGAGTCCGAGGAGTTCAAGCTCCCCACGGAAAAGATGGCCGTCAGCGAAGCCATTGACGAGATTGCCGATGGAAAGATCGTTGCGACCGTAAAGGATGAATATCTGCGCTGAGTCGTAAGTGGGCAGAGGAAACCTGCAGTGCCTCGCGCCGCGTCTGGGGTGCGCGGCGGGGGGCATTTGGCGTTTTTCATGGATGGGAGGCAGCCGCTTGAACATTGCAAAAATCGTGGTGGCTGCCGCCGTGTACGCCATTGACAAGCCTTATGATTATCTGGTGCCCCCGGCGCTGGAGGAAAAATGTGTGCCCGGGGTTCGGGTGGCGGTTCCCTTTGGCGCGGGCAATCGCCGGAGCGAGGGCGTGGTGCTGGAGGTGATTTCACTGGAAATGCCCCCGGCGTATTCCCTAAAGCCCGTGGAATCGGTGCTGGATGACAGCCCGGTATTGGATGATACCATGCTGCATCTGGCGGCATTCCTGCGGGAGCGGTATTTCTGTACCTTCTTCGACGCGGTGCGCGCCATGCTTCCGGCGGGACTGTGGTTCCATGCCAAGAATCAGATCGTTTTGACTGCGGCAGGGGAGAGCGCCGATTTTGACAAGGCATTCCCCAAGTGTCCCCAGGCGGCGGCATTGGGAAAGCACCTTCGGGATATCGGCGGCAGCGCCTCTATGGAGCAGCTCCGCCGGATGATGGACAAGGACGACCTGGACATTGGCCTTCCAAAGCTCCAGAGCAAAAAATATGTGCTGCTGGAGGGAAGCCTCATCCGCAATGTGGGCGACAAAACCGAAAAGGTTGCCACCCTGACCGTATCCCCCCAGGAGGCTCAGGACATTGCCAGACGAAAAAAGCGCGCCCCGCTGCAAAAGGCACTGTTGGAAATGCTGGCGGTGGTGGGCAGCTGCTCGGTAAAGGAGCTGTGCTATTTCACCGGCGCCACCAATGCATCGGTGAATGCCCTGGAAAAGGCGGGGTATCTCACCCTGAGCCATCGGGAGGTGTTCCGGCGGCCCAAGGTCAGCCCCGGAGAGACCGCCGCGCCCATTGTATTGCAGCCGGAGCAGCAGGCGGCCTATGAGCAGCTGGCGGGCTATTTGCAGGAGATAAAATCCGTATCGCTATTGTATGGCGTTACCGGCAGCGGCAAAACCATGGTTTATCTCCGGCTGATCTCCAAGGTGCTGGCGCTGGGAAAGACGGCGCTGGTGCTGGTGCCGGAGATTGCACTAACGCCCCAGCTCATGGAGACGTTTATGCGGCACTTCGGCGATCAGGTGGCGGTGCTCCACAGCGCCCTGCAAACCGGCCAGCGCTATGACGAATGGAAGCGCATCCGGGCGGGCAAGGCCACGGTGGTGGTGGGCACACGTTCTGCGGTGTTTGCGCCGCTCCAAAACCTCGGCCTGATCGTTCTGGACGAGGAGCACGAATCCAGCTATAAATCTGAGATGAATCCCCGGTATCATGCCCGGGAGGTTGCCATCTGGCGGGGCGCACGGGAAGGGGCCAGCGTGGTGCTTGGTTCCGCAACTCCCAGCATTACCACCATGTATCTGGCGAAAACCGGCGTGTATCATCTGGCCCAGTTGAAAAAGCGCTATAACGGTCAGGCGATGCCCAAGGTAATTCTGGCGGACATGAAGCAGGAATTGCAGGCGGGCAATGCCACGTCCATCAGCGAGAGACTGCGGCTGGAGATGGAGGCAAACTTTAAGAAAGGTCAGCAGACCATTCTATATCTCAACCGCCGGGGTGCAAGCCGAACCATGCTGTGCCCCGTCTGCGGCCATGTGCCCGGATGCCCAAGGTGCAGCGTCAGCCTCACTTATCACTCCGCCAATGACCGGCTGATGTGCCACTACTGCGGCTATTCCGAGCCGGCAACCGCGTCCTGTCCGGAGTGCGGCACCCGCTACCGCTTGGTTGGCACCGGAACCCAGCGGGTGGAGCAGGAGCTGAGGGCCCTGTGGCCGAACATCGAGACCATCCGCATGGACGCCGACACCGTCAGCGCGTCCAACCCCCATGAGGCGATTCTCAGCCGGTTCCAAAAGGAAAAAATCCCGGTGCTCATTGGCACCCAGATGGTGACTAAGGGGCTGAATTTCCCCAATGTGACGCTGGTTGGTGTGCTGGATGGCGACAGCTCCCTGTATACCGACGATTATCGGGCGGCGGAGACCACGTTCTCGAAAATCACCCAGGTGGTGGGACGTGCGGGCCGGGGCGAGACGGCGGGACGCGCAGTGATCCAGACCATGACCCCGGAAAATCAGGTACTGCTCCAGGCGGCGTGCCAGGATTACGACGCATTCTATGAAACGGAGCTGCCCCTACGAAAATTGCAGGGCTGCCCGCCCTATGGCGATGTTTTGGTGGTGAGCTTTTTTGCCGCCATTGAAAAGGATGCGTCCTATGGCGCCATGCGGTTCCGGGAAGCGCTGGAACAGCAGCTTCGGAATTATCAGGGCAGCCGCCTTCTGGTTATGGGGCCTGTACCGGCCCGGGTGGTACGGGTGATGAACCGCTACCGCTATCAGCTGACTCTGCTTGGAAGAAATACCAAGCCCCTACGAACGATACTCTCCGGACTGATGATCCGGTTTAAAAAAGACAAAGCAAATAAAACCATTACAGTCACGGTGGACGTGAACCCCATGGACTGATAGGGAGGAAATGAACATGGCACTTAGAACGATTTTGAAAAAGGATACCGATGAAGAAAGCCTGCGGAAAAAGTCCCGCCCCGTTACGGTATTTGACCAGCGGCTACACAATATGATCGACGATATGGTGGACACCCTAAAGGATTCCGGCGGCGTTGGTCTGGCGGCGCCTCAGGTGGGCATTCTCCGCCGGATCGTGGTCATCGAGAAGGAGGACGGCACCATTCTGGAGCTGGTGAACCCTGAGATCATCGACACCCAGGGGGAACAGGAGGGACTGGAGGGCTGCCTGAGCCTGCCCGGCATCTGGGGTGTGGTAAAGCGCCCCATGACCGTTACCGTAAAGGCCATGGATCGGAACGGCAACGTGTTCACCGACACCGATTCCGGACTGATCGGCCGCTGCTTTGTCCATGAGTGCGAGCACCTGGACGGCATTCTGTTTGTGGATCGCGCTTCCAAAATCCTCACCGAGGAGGATCTCCAGCGGATGGAGGAGGAAGGCGAGCCGGAGCCGGGCAGCGAGGAGGAATGAGCTTGAGAATCGTCTATATGGGCACCCCGGAGATTGCCCGGGTCTGCCTGGAACGGATTTATCAGGACGGCCACGACATCGTCGCCGTCTACACGAAAATCGACACCCCCAAGAACCGGGGCATGAAGCTCACGGCTTCTCCGGTGAAGGAGTTCGCACTGGCGCATGAGATTCCCGTCATTCAGCCCCAGACCTTCAAGGATGAGGCCGTGGTGGAGGAGCTGCGGGCGCTGAATCCCGACCTCATTTGCGTGGTGGCTTACGGAAAGATTCTGCCCCAGGCGGTGCTGGATATCCCCAAGTATGGCTGCATCAACATTCATGCCAGCCTGCTTCCTCATCTTCGGGGTGCAGGCCCCATTCAGTGGAGCATTTTGCAGGGAGAAGCGGAGACCGGCGTAACGGCCATGTACCTCTCCGCCGGCATGGACGAGGGCGACATGATCGACCGGATTGTCACCCCCATCGAGGACACCGATACCACCGAGACCCTGACGAAAAAGCTGTCGGATACCGGCGCAGAGCTTCTGAGCCGTACCGTGACCGCCATCGGAAACGGCACCGCGACTCGCACGCCCCAGGATCCCGCTCAGGCAACCTATGCACCCATGCTGAAAAAGGACATGGCCCCCATCGACTGGAGCAAAACGCCCCGGGAGATCTCCTGCCAGGTGCGGGGACTGATTCCCTGGCCCGTGGCAACCATGGAGCTGCACGGCAAGCCCTGCAAGGTGTTCTCCGTGAAAATTCTGGACAAAACCACCGAGAATGCCCCCGGAACCTTCGTAGCCGTGACGAAAAAGGGGCTGGAGGTTGCCTGCGGCGGCGGAACCGTGATCCTGGTGGAGGAGGTTCAGGCCCAGGGCGGCAAGCGGATGCGCTGTGCGGACTATCTCCGGGGCCATCCCATCACCATCGACGAGTAAGGAGTTAGGCTATGCCAGCAAGACAGACGGCACGGAAGGTGCTGATGCTGTGCCGAACCCGGGGCGCCTGGTCCGATGCAGTACTGCGGGAGCAGATCGAAGCGGCGGGCCTGGACCGGAAGGATGCGGCGCTGTGTACCACCCTTTGCTGCGGCGTGCTGCAAAACAGGGCGCTGCTGGATTATTATATTGACGGGTTTCTCACGGGCCGGAAGCATTTGCAGCCCGCCCTTCGGGATATCCTGCGGCTGGCGGTCTATCAGATCACCATGCTGGATCGTGTGCCGGATGCCGCCGCGGTGAACGAGGCGGTGAAGCAGGCGAAAGCCCAGTTTTCTCAGCGGGAAGCCGGGCTTTGCAACGCCGTCCTTCGGAATATGCTTCGCAGCAAGGACAAGCTGACCCCGCCCAAGGACTATGCCATTCGCTACAGCCATCCCGCCGAGCTGGTGGATCTGATGAAAGCATCAGTGGGCAAGCGTCTGGGCGCGATTTTAGAGGCGGACAACAGTCCGGTGGAAACCTGCGTCCAGGCAAACACCCTGAAAACCGATGCCGACACCCTGAAAGACCGTTTGGAAGCCCAGGGGGCCGAGGTAACGCCTCATCCCTGGGAACCGGGCTGCTTTCTGATTCGTGGCGCGGGAGAGATTGCCCGGCTGCCAGCCTTTCGGGAGGGGCTGATGCAGGTGCAGGATCCGGCGGCGCGGCTGTCGGTGGATGTGATGGAGCTGAGGCCCGGGATGCGGGTGTTGGATCTCTGCGCGGCCCCCGGCGGAAAGTCCATGGCGGCGGCGATGTATCTCGGAAATCAGGGCGAGATTCTCTCCTGCGATGTACATGGCGGAAAGCTGCCGCAAATTGAACTTGCGGCGGAACGTTTGGGTGTTTCCATCGTCAAGACCATGAAGAATGATGCGTCGGTGTTCCGCCCGGAGTGGGAGAATGCCTTTGACGCGGTGATTGCCGACGTGCCCTGCTCCGGCCTGGGCGTAATTCGGAAAAAGCCGGATATCCGCTATAAGAATCTGTCGGATCTGGAGCAGCTGCCGCCCCTACAGCGGAACATTATAGAGCAGGCGGGACGGTATGTGCGCCCCGGCGGAATGCTGCTCTACAGCACCTGCACCATTCTAAAGCGGGAAAATGAAGACGTGGCGCTGGACTTCTTATCGGCCCACGGGGAATTTTCACCGGAGACGCTGCATCTGCCGCAGCCTCTGGAAGAATCCCAGACGGGGATGCTGACCCTGTATCAGGGCATCCACCAATGCGACGGCTTTTTTATGTGTAAAATGAGGAAACAGCTATGAAACAGGACATCAAATCCATGAATCTTTCCGAGCTGGAAACGGCGCTGGGGGAGATGGGCGAGAAGAAATTCCGGGCCGGTCAGGTATTTTCCTGGCTTCAGAAGGGCGCGGAATCCTTCGACGAAATGACGAACCTATCCCTTGGTCTCCGGCAAAAGCTGGACGAAGGCTTCTATCTGACGCCACCCCAGGTGGTGCGGAAGCAGGAGAGCCAGCGGGACGGCACCATCAAATATCTCTGGCGGCTGCGGGACGGCAACTGCGTGGAAACGGTACTCATGCGGTATAAATACGGCAACACCGTGTGCGTTTCCTCCGAGGTGGGCTGTGCCATGGGCTGTGCGTTCTGCGCGTCTACGTTGGGCGGACTGGTGCGGCGACTGACCGCCGGGGAGATTCTGGATCAGGTGATGTTCACCCAGAAGGACAGCGGGCAGAAGATCTCCCACATTGTCCTCATGGGCATCGGCGAGCCCCTTGACAACTATGACGCAGTGCTTCGATTCCTAGAACTGGTAAATGATCCCGAGGGAATGAACATTTCCATGCGTCATATCTCACTTTCTACCTGCGGACTCACAGAAAGAATTGACAAACTGGCGTCCTGTCATTTACAATTAACTCTGTCTGTGTCTTTGCACGCCCCGGACGACGAGACCCGCAGCAAGATCATGCCGGTGAACCGTCGGTATGGGGTGGAGCAGCTGCTTGCGGCGTGCAGACGATATTATGAAGTAACCGGACGGCGGATTTCCTTTGAATACGCCATGATCCGGGACGTAAACGATACCCCCCGGCACGCGGCCATGCTGTGCCGGAAGCTGGCGGGCATGGGGGCCCATGTGAACATGATTCCCTTGAACAACGTGGAGGAGAGCCCACTGAAGCCCTCCACCAAGGAGACCATCCGGCAATTCCAGCAGACGCTGGAAAAGGCCGGAATCACCGCCACAGTGCGAAGAAGTCTGGGCGGCGACATTGACGCATCCTGCGGTCAGCTGCGGCGGAAGCAGCAGCTGATGGAGATGCACGGGCAGGAGGAGGATGCTTAATGGAA
>OLSL01002078.1_pt1 | contig 16880 bp, 16 predicted proteins | sample 1672511 | NCBI WGS metagenome assembly OLSL01 (sample SAMEA3136694, study PRJEB25190) | human gut metagenome | biome: human gut; feature: human-associated habitat; material: faeces | place: Austria | collected 2013
TTCATCTCCCATCTGTAAATTTCAACCATTCTCGGTTTTGTTACTTTTTCCAAAAGTAACGCAAAAGCACTTTTGGCACGAGCGCCAAAAGATGCCTTGCGCTCGCCACGGGTGAGAGGGGCTGGGGGAAACGATTCTCCCCGGAGCCGCTTTGTCTCCGTGTCGGTTGGTGACGGTTGCGACAGTTGTAGGGTGGTCACGCTGAACCGTCACAACCGTCACCAAGTGTCACGCCTCCTGCTCCAGCTTTTGCAGGGTGATGATCCTTCCCTCATGGCTGCGCCGCCACTGGTACCGGATTCCATAATCCTGCATCAGCCGATCCGCATTGACGTTGAGGCGCTTTGTCAATGCTACCGGGCTGATCTCCAGCCCCAGCAGCTCCGCTAGCTGGCTGGGCTGTCCCTGCCACTGCATTCCGCTCTCCGGCAGCTGCTTTGCCACTGCCTCCAAAACCGGCTCCGGCGGGGTCGTCCATGCTTCAACCGCCACGTTCTCCAGCTCCCAGCGTAGATTCTCCGGGTTCCGCTCAAAGGTCAGCCGCTGATCCTGCTGGTCACGCCCTGATACATCCACTGTGATTCCCGGTTTTAACCGCACGAGCTTCTGAATTAGAAACGCCCCATCCGCAGCACCCAATAGGCCATTAGTACCGGAGATCATGTCAAACTTATCATCCGACTGCTGCTTTCTGGTATGATGCACCAGCAGCATACAGAGCTTATGTGCTCCCGCAAATTCCTTGAGCTTTGCAATTAGTGCATAGTCGCTAGCATAGCTATAACGCTCCGTAGTCATCTCTCTGACCTTTTGCAGCGTATCAATAATCACCAGCTTTGTGTCTGGGTGATTTCTCACGAATTCTTCCAGCTGCCCCTCCAAGCCATCCTCCAAGTGTTTTGCACAGACCGCAAAATGTAATTTCTCAGTTCCTTCTGTCCCATACATCCGGTATAGCCTGCTCTGGAGCCGCTGGTAATCATCCTCCAGCGCTAAATACAGGACTGTACCGGAATGCACTGGAAATCCCCACAAGGGAATGCCCATGCTCACATGATAGGCAATCTGGGCCACCATGAAGGACTTGCCCACCTTGGGCGCTCCCACAAACAGGTATGTCCCCGGCCAGAGCAGCCGCTCCACAATGGGAGGGCTGCTCTCATATACCGTTTCGTAGAGTTCTTCCAGCGTTACGGTATGGAGATAGTTGGGGTTCTGCATTCTTCGGATTCGCGCAAAGATATCCTCGGAATCTTCCCCCTTGCATTTTCCTGTCCGCTCTGCTATACTGCTAGTAGATTCTTTGTGAAGCGGCTGTTCCCCGTCTGTTGCAGCAGACGGATTCGGAACAGTCGTTTTCTCTATTGCCTCAGTCACTCAGCATTCCTCCTTCATTCCATTCATAATTTCAGCCAGTAGCTTGATTGTGGCAAGCAGTTCATCATCGACACCAGCGCCAGCTTCAATGCGCCGTAATTCTGCCGCCACGGCCCCCAGCTCGCCCCGTAACGCCTTAAACACTCTGGGGTTGCCCTGCACCACCACCGAACGATTTTCAAGCCGGTGAAGGATATAGTCCTGCTTTGTCAGGCCAGAAAGCCGCACACAGCGCTCCAGCTGCTCGTTTTCTTCAGGGGATACCCGAAATGCGATGGTCTTGTTTCGCCAGCGGTTATGCTCGTCCCTGTTCTTCTGTGACATGATCCATGCCCCTTTCCATGTTCAATTTATCTGCCATTTCCGTCTGCTTTGACGGAAACAGATGTGCGTAATTATAGGTGATCTCAATGCTCTCGTGGCCCATCCTATCCGCAATCGCAGTTGCTGAGAATCCCAGATCAATCAGCAAGCTCACATGGCTGTGTCGAATATCGTGAATTCGTATACGTTTGACCCCGGTTTCCTTTGTACCTCGCTCCATCTCCCGGTAGAGATACGTTTTCGTTACCGGAAACATGCGATCCTCCGGCCCCATTTTATAGAGCATCTTCAAGTATTCTTGAAGCTCCTCTGCTAGAAATTCTGGAATGATGATCGTTCGGTTGCTCTTTTCCGTCTTGGGGGACGTAATCAAATTCTTTCCGTTGACTCTCTGAAAGGACTTGTTGATGGTAAGCGTGCGTTTCTGAAAGTCAAAGTCGGATGGGGTTAATGCCAGCAGCTCCCCTTCCCGGATTCCACACCAATAAAGCACTTCAAACGCGTAGTAGGACATAGGCTTGTCCATCATGGCCTCTGCAAATCTCAAATACTCTTCCTTTGTCCAAAAGAGCATTTCTCGATTTTTCTTCTTCCCCATGCTTCCCGCCTTTTTGCAGGGATTTTCCCGCAAATTGTAATAGCGCACCGCATGGTTAAAAATAGCGCTAAGTTGGTTATGAATCGTTTTCAGGTAAACTGGCGAATATGGCTTTCCATTCGCATCCTTAAAATTGATGAGTTCATTCTGCCAGGTAATAATCTGCTGCGCCGTAATACTGCACATTTTCAGCTTTCCGAAATAGGGCAGCAGCTTTGTTTCGATAATGTGCTCTTTGCTAGCCCAGGTACTCTCCTTGCATCGGCTCTTTTGATCCTCTGTGTAGCGAACCACAAAGTTAGCAAATGTCATATTCAAGTCTGCATTCTTCTGCTGGAGAAATTCCCGCTCCCATTCCAGTGCATCTCTTTTTGTTTTGAACCCCCGTTTCAATTTCTTTTGCTTTGTCCCTGTCCAACCATCGCAGTAAAAGGACGCATACCACGTTCCTTTATTACGATCCTTATACGCTGGCATTGTCTCCCCCCTTCTCCACCTCACACATCCCATAGAATTTTTCTTCAAAGTACTTCCGACTGACTCTGCCGGGTATTACAAGGTATCCTTTTCTCTTTAACTCATCATTCATGTTTCTAAGCAGCTTATAGGCATACGGCTTGGATATCCCCAAAATCTCAGCAGCTTCGTCAGCTTTAATGAACATTTCTTCTTGCAAATTGCGCTCTCCTTTCAGCATTCGCATTTTTGTTAATCCGTGCATTTTGATTATACATTAACATATGGGTTAATGTCAAGCGTTTTATTCGCTTTTTTGTTAAGATTTATCTTGCATATTCTTTTGATATACGATATACTGCTAATAAAGGTTGGTGAGTATTTATGACTGTAGGAGAAAAGATTAGGAAAATTCGTACCTTTCGCGGCATGACACAGCGTGAATTAGGGCTTGCTGTTGGCTTTGAAGAAAAAAGCGCTGACAACCGTATCGCACAGTATGAAACGAACTACCGGGTCCCCAAACGGGAACTGCTGGACAAGATCGCAGAAGCACTTCATGTAGATCGGCAGAATTTCTATACCATCTGCCCTGGCTGCGCAGAGGATTTCATGCGGACATTCTTCTGGCTTGACGAGGATCACCCCGGCGCCATTCGGCTGTTCCAGCTCGTTCGCAATCCCGGCAGAGTAAACGAATCCGAGGATACCGCCGTTCGCTACAACGACAATGACGATTGGCCTGCCCGTCCCCCTGTTGGCATCTACTTTCAATATGGTCTTGTTGATGAATTCATGCGTGAATGGCTGGTTCGTCAGCAAGAGTATCAATCCGGTGCCATATCAAAGGACGAGTACTTTGAATGGAAAATCAACTGGCCCTGTACCTGCGATGGCAGCCAGAATTCTAAATCTTATGTACAATGGAGAAAAAGCAACTAAAGACAGCAAAAAACCGCTCTGCTAAACGAATGCTTAGCAGAGCGGGTAATTATTTTTGCAGCAATTTCAAATTGACAACAAATTTAGTATCAAACCAGTATCATAGAGCAAATCCAGCACCTAAAAGTACTGTATTTGCAACGAAAAATCAGGTTTGTGAAATCATTCCCACTCAATCGTAGCCGGCGGCTTCGACGTAATATCATAAACGATCCGGTTGATTCCCTTGACCTCATTGACAATCCGGACGCTGATCTTATCCAGCACCTCATAGGGAATCCGTGCCCAGTCGGCCGTCATAAAGTCGGAAGTGGTAACACCGCGGAGCGCCAGGGTATAGTCATAAGTTCTACCGTCGCCCATAACGCCCACAGAGCGCATATTGGTCAGCACGGCAAAATACTGGCTGATCTGGGTATCGAGACCGGCGTTAGCGATCTCCTCCCGGAAGATGGCGTCTGCATCCCGGAGGGTATCGGCCTTCTCCTTGGTGATCTCGCCGATGATGCGGATGGCCAGGCCGGGGCCGGGGAAGGGCTGACGCTGAACCAGATACTTGGGCAGGCCCAGCTCCCGTCCCAGCGCGCGAACCTCATCCTTAAACAGCATCCGCAAGGGCTCAATGATCTCCTTGAAGTCCACGTAATCCGGCAGACCACCCACGTTATGGTGGCTCTTGATCACAGCCGCATCGCCGGTGCCGGACTCGATGACGTCGGGATAGATGGTGCCCTGAACCAGATAGTCCACGGAGCCGATCTTCTTGCCTTCCTCCTCGAATACCCGGATGAACTCCTCGCCGATGATCTTGCGCTTATGCTCCGGCTCGGTCACACCGGCCAGCTTGCCCAGGAACCGCTGCTCGGCATCCACGCGGACGAAGTTGATGTCCCACTTAGCAAACGCGGCTTCCACCTCGTCGCCCTCGTTCTTCCGCATCAGGCCGTGATCCACGAATACGCAGGTCAGCTGATTGCCCATTGCCTCGGCCAAAAGTGCCGCTGCAACGGAGGAATCCACGCCGCCGGACAGGGCCAGCAGCACCTTGCCGCTCCCCACCTTCTCCCGGATGGAAGCAATGGCGGTCTTGCAGTAGTCGCCCATGGTCCAGTCGCCCGCTGCATGGCAGATCTCATACAGGAAGTTCCGGATCATCTTCACGCCGTTTTCGGTGTGGTTGACCTCGGGATGGTACTGCACACCGTAGAAGCCCCGGCTCTCATCGCAGATCGCAACGTTGGGGCAGGCATCCGTATGGGCCACCAGGGAGAAGCCCTCGGGCACCTTTGCCATATAATCGCCGTGGCTCATCCAGGAAATGCCCTCCTGGGGCAGGCCCTGGAACAGCTTGCAGCCGGTATCATAATAGGTCTTGGTCTTGCCGTACTCCCGGGCCGTATCCTCCTGGGCCGCAGTCACCTGACCGCCCAGGGTGTGGGCCATCAGCTGGCAGCCATAGCAGATACCCAGAATCGGCACGCCCAGCTTAAAGATCTCGGGATCGTAATGAGGCGCATTCTCCTCATAAACACTGCCGGGGCCGCCGGTGAAGATGATGCCGATGGGGTTCATGGCCTTCAGCTCTTCAAGGGGGGTGGTATAGGGCTTTACCTCGCAGTAGACATTGCATTCCCGGACGCGGCGGGCAATCAGCTGATTATACTGACCGCCAAAGTCCAGGACAATGACCATCTGATGATTCATATTGTCATTTCTCCTTTCGGCTGATGAAAACACCCGATGCGGCATCAAAATGATGCCGCATACTTTGGGTTCTTATACGCGTTTGGTTCCGATTTTGGTCACGTCCACGGCCCTGAGCTCATTGGCGCGGCCCATCACTCTCGCCTGGATCACAGCCCGGGCGGTATCCACTGCGGTGATCACCGGGATGGAGCGCTCCGTTGCGGAACGGCGGATGGTAAATCCATCGGTATTATGCTTCCGGTCGTTGGCCGGTGTATTGATGACCATGTCGAACATGCCGATCTCCAGCATATCCAAAATCGAGGGACTGCCCTCAGAGATCCGGTTGACCTTCTGGCAGGTGACATCATGCTGTTTCAGATACTCATAGGTACCGGAGGTAGCGTACAGGTGCATCCCCAGATCCTCCATGCTGCGGGCAATGGGCAGGATTTCCGGCTTGTCCGCATCCTTTACGGTCAACAGAATGTTGCTGTCCTTCTTGGGAATCTGCATTCCGACTCCCTTAAACGCCTTCAGCAGTGCCTGGTTGAAGTCCTGGTCAATGCCCAGCACCTCGCCGGTGGACTTCATCTCCGGCCCAAGTGCGGTATCCACGTCCGTCAGCTTGGAGAAGGAGAATACCGGCATCTTTACGGCATAATAGGGTGCCTCGGGATACAGACCGGTTCCATAGCCCAGATCCTTGAGCTTCTCGCCCAGCATAACTCGGGTAGCCAGCTCGATGATCGGTACGCCGGTGACCTTGGTGATATAGGGAATGGTACGGGAAGAACGGGGGTTCACCTCGATGACATAGACCTTATCATCGTAGATTACGAACTGAATGTTGACCAGACCGACCACATGCAGGGCCGTTGCCAGCCGACGGGAGTAGTCCGCAATGATCTCCTGATGGCGCTTTTCAATCTTAATGGGCGGATAGACGGAGATGGAGTCACCGGAGTGAATACCGGCACGCTCGATGTGCTCCATAATACCTGGAATCAGGATGTCTTCGCCGTCGCAGACCGCGTCCACCTCCAGCTCCCGGCCCATCAGGTACTTGTCCACCAGGATGGGATGCTCCTGGGAGTACATATTGATGATGGCCATGAAGTCTTCGATGTCCTTATCGTTATAGGCAATCTGCATGCCCTGGCCGCCCAGCACGTAGGAAGGACGCACCAGAACCGGGTATCCGATGCGGTTGGCAATCTCCTTGCCCTCCTCGGCAGTAAAGCAGGTACCGGCCTCGGCCTTCTCAATATGAGTGATTTTCAGAATTTCGTCGAACTTTTCCCGATCCTCTGCGGCGTCTACACCCTCGGCATCGGTGCCCAGAATGCGAACGCCCATGTTGGTAAGATCCTGGGTCAGCTTAATGGCAGTCTGTCCGCCGAACTGCACCACGGCGCCCCAGGGCTTCTCCAGCTCTACGATGTTCTGCACATCCTCGGGGGTCAGGGGCTCGAAATACAGCTTGTCCGCCACGTCAAAGTCCGTGGAAACGGTCTCGGGGTTATTGTTGACGATGATGGTATAGCAGCCCAGCTTTTTAAGGCTCCAAACCGAGTGGACAGAGCAGAAGTCGAACTCAATGCCCTGGCCGATCCGAATGGGGCCGGAGCCCAGCACCAGCACCTTCTTGGGAACGTCGGTGCCCTCCGCCTCGTTTTCATCGTCATAGGTGGAATAGTAATAGGGGGTCGCTGCGTCGAACTCTGCCGCGCAGGTATCTACCATCTTAAAGGATGCGTGGATGTCCAGCTCATCCCGCAACGCCTTGATCTCAAAGTGGGTCTTGCCGCACAGCTCGCCAATGTAGGCGTCAGTAAAGCCGTATTCCTTGGCGCTCCGCAGCAGAGCATAGTCCAGAGGCTCGGAAGCAATCCGTCGCTCCATGTTGACAATATCCAGGAACCGATCCAGGAACCAGATATCCACCTTGGTAATGGCGTTGATTTCCTCGGGAGTTACGCCACGGCGGAGGGCTTCCACCATTACAAACAGCCGCTGATCGTCTACCAGCTCCAGGCGGCTGCGGATCTCCTCGTCGGAGAGTGCTTTCAGGCTCTCAAGCTGGAGGGAGTTCACGTGCTGCTCCAGAGAACGGACGGCCTTCATCAGTGCGCCCTCGAAGCTGTTGTCAATGGCCATGACCTCACCGGTGGCCTTCATCTGGGTACCCAGCTTCCGGCTGGCGGTGACGAACTTATCAAAGGGCCACTTGGGGATCTTTACAACGCAGTAGTCGAGAGCAGGCTCGAAGCAGGCGCAGGTCTTGCCGGTAACGCTGTTCTTGATCTCGTCCAGGGTATAACCCAAGGCGATTTTTGCCGCGACCTTGGCGATGGGATAGCCGGTGGCCTTGGAAGCCAGTGCGGAAGAACGGGACACACGGGGATTGACCTCGATGACCGCATATTCAAAGCTGTCGGGCTTCAAAGCAAACTGCACGTTACAGCCGCCCTCGATTTTCAGTGCGGAGATGATATCCAGCGCCGCGGTACGGAGCATCTGATACTCCTTATCCGCCAGGGTCTGAGAGGGCGCAACCACCACGGAGTCGCCGGTATGAACGCCCACGGGGTCGATGTTCTCCATGTTACAAACGGTGATGACATTGCCAGCGCCGTCGCGGATGACCTCATACTCGATTTCCTTCCAGCCGGAGATGCAGCGCTCAATGAGCACCTGGCCCACGCGGCTGAGGCGAATGCCGTTGGTGGCGATCTCGTGAAGATCCTTCATGGTGTAGGCAATGCCGCCACCGGTGCCGCCCAGGGTATAGGCAGGACGGACGATCACGGGCAGGCCGATTTCCTTGGCAAACGCCATGGCATTCTCGACGCTCTCCACCACTTTGGACGTAACACAGGGCTGACCAATGGCCTCCATGGTGTCCTTAAAGCCCTGACGATCCTCTGCCTTCCGGATGGACTCGGCGCTGGTGCCCAGCAGGCGGACGCCGTACTTCTCCAGGGTGCCGTCCTCTGCCAGTGCCATGGCCAGGTTCAGGCCGGTCTGACCGCCCAAGGTGGGCAGGATGGAGTCCGGGCGCTCCATTTCAATGATCTGGGTGACGGAAGCCGTGTTCAGGGGCTCGATATACACATGATCGGCAATGTCCTTATCGGTCATAATGGTGGCAGGGTTGGAGTTTACCAGAACGACCTCAATGCCCTCCTCCCGCAGACTGCGGCAGGCCTGAGTGCCGGCATAGTCAAATTCCGCAGCCTGACCGATGATAATGGGGCCGGAGCCAAGGACCAGTACCTTCTTAATGCTTTCATTCTTCGGCATGTTTCTTCGCCTCCATCTTCTCAATAAAACGATCGAACAGATATCCGGTATCTCTGGGTCCGGGGGATGCCTCCGGATGGAACTGCACCGTAAAGATTCTGCCGTTTTTATACTTCAGGCCCTCAACGGTGCCGTCGTTGACGTTGATATGGCTGACCGTGGCAATCTCAGGATTGACGCTCTCGGCCTTGACCACATAGCCGTGGTTCTGGGATGTGATGTACACTCTACCCTCGTCGATATCCCGCACGGGATGGTTGGCGCCGCGATGGCCGTATTTCAGTTTCTCGGTAGTCGCGCCGGTAGCCAGAGCCATAAGCTGATGCCCAAGGCATACCGCAAACACCACCATATCGGAGGCGTAAATCTTCTTGAGTTCTTCGATGATCTGCACGTTATCCGCCGGATCGCCGGGACCGTTGGACAGCATCAGACCGTCAAATTTACCTTCGAGAATCACCTCTGCGGGGGTGTGGGCCGGGAATACCGTGACCTCACAGCCGCGCTTCTGCAAACAGCGAATCATGTTTTCCTTCACACCCAGATCCAGCAGCGCAACTCTGGGGCCGCTGCCGGGATAGATCTGCATCTGGGAGCGAGAGGTCTTCTCCACGGTGCCCTGTACCCGATAGGCCCGGATCAGCTTCAGCTTTGCCTCCACATCGGGATTCTCCTCCACGGTAATCATGCCGTTCATGGTACCCTGATCCCGCAGGAGCCGGGTGATGGCCCGGGTATCCACGCCGCAGATGCCGGTGATCCGGTTGCGCTTCAAATAATCGTCCAGCGTACCCTCATTACGGAAATTGCTTCCACGGGGGCTAAGACGCCGGACGATCATTGCAGCAGCCCAGGGATTTCTGGACTCCTCATCTTCTTTATTGACACCATAATTGCCAATCAGGGGATAGGTCATCACTACGCCCTGTCCTGCATAGGAAGGGTCGGTCAGGATTTCCTGATAGCCAACCATAGACGTGTTAAATACCATCTCACAGATGCAATCTGCGGTGGCGCCCATGCTGGTACCATGGAAGACCATTCCGTTTTCCAAAATCAAAGTTGCTTTCATTTGGACACGCTGCCTTTCTCTTACATTTTACTACTGGTCTGCAAATTCTTCTTAGTATCATACCTGATTCGGGCATAAAAGGCAAGGGTGCATTTTGCACGAATCGGCATAAATCCCGCATATTATTGTTGTATACATTCATTTTCTGTATAAAACAGGGAGCCAAGCCTGAATGGCCAGGCTCCCCGCCGTATATATATTCATTTTGCGGTTTTCTCATCCACCTGCCGCCGCAGAATGGAATACGGGGGCACCGCCACGGGCAGCTTCATGTGGATCTCCATCTCGGGATGGGGGCAGTAGGTCACTACCTCGCCTTCTGCATTCCGCATCTCCCCCACCTGAAACTCCATGGGCTTTTCACCGGGCACCAGCAGCTCCAGGGTATCGCCGGTCCAGATTCTGCCCCGCTGGGTAAGCACGGCATTTCCTTCGCTGTCGCAGGATACCACATAGGCCGCCACGTCCCAATCACGGATATAGCGGGCGTCGTCATAGAACTGGCCCTTTTCCGGCTGGCCGTAATAAAACCCCTGATAATAGTGCCGATGGGAGATTTTATCCACCTCAGCCCGCCAAATGGGATCCAGCGGCTGCCCTGCCACGGCGGCATCAATTCCATGCCGATAGGCATTGGTGACGCAGGCGGCATAATAGGCGGATTTTGCGCGGCCCTCAATCTTAAAGGAGTCGATTCCCGCCTCGATCAGCTCGGGAATGTGGTCGATCATATTGAGATCCCGGGAGTTCATGATATAGGTGCCGTTGTCGTCCTCCTCAATGGGGAAATACTCTCCGGGACGGCGCTCCTCCATCAGTGCATACTTCCAGCGGCAGGGCTGAGCGCAGGCCCCGTGATTGGCATCCCGGCCCGCCAGGTAGTTGCTCAGCAGACACCGGCCGGAAAAACTTACGCACATTGCCCCGTGGACAAAGGCCTCGATCTCCAGCTCCTTGGGGATATTCTCCCGAATCTCCCGGATCTCCGGGAACGACAACTCCCGCGCCAGCACCACCCGGGTTGCCCCCAGGTCATACCAGGCCCGGGCGGTATCGGCCGACACCACTCCCATCTGGGTACTGATGTGCCGCTCCACCTTGGGGGCATACCGTTCCGCCGCCTTAAATACGCCCAGGTCGCCCAGAATAAACGCATCCACGCCGATATCCTGGCACAGCGCAAAAAACGGGGGCATCTGCCGAATCTCTCCGGTTCGTGCCAGCACATTGGCCGTCACATAGACCTTTACGCCGTTCTCGTGGCAGAATTTCACTGCCTCAGTGAGCTCCTGGTCGCTAAAATTGCCGCATTTTGCGCGCATTCCATAGGATTTGCCTGCCAGATATACCGCATCCGCCCCATAGCGCACCGCCATTTGCAGCCGTTCGGGATCCCCCGCCGGGGAAAGCAGCTCCGGTTTATTGGGCATCGACCGTCTCCTCCTCGCCGTCTTCGTTTACAATGGTTTCCTGATAGTAGGGTTCCTCGTCATCCGTAGCATCGTCATTGTTCGCCGTCTCATCGTCCGTCTGATTCTCGTCCGTGGCTGCGTCATCCGCCGAATCACTGGTCACACCATTCAGGAAGTCCTGCTGATCCATATACGTCTCAAAGAACGTATGGGTGCCGGTATCGTTCAGGGCATAGAAATAGTAGTCGGTGTTGTCCGGATGGATGGCCGCCATGATACTGGCAATGCCGGGGTTGGCAATGGGTCCGGGGGGCAGGCCCTTATTTTTATAGGTGTTATAGGGATTGTCCACCGCCAGATCGTTGGCCGTCAGCTCCGTCTTATGTTCGCCCAGGGCGTATTCCACCGTTGCGTCGATCTGAAGCAGCTCGTGTACCCGGGTATTCAGACGATTGTAGATGACGGAGGAGATGAGACTCCGCTCCTGATCGCCGCCGGCTTCCTTCTCAATGAGAGAGGCCACAGTGATGATCTTCCGAACGTCCATCATAGCGTTGTCGATTTCTTCGTCGGAGAAGCTGCCCTCGTTCTCCATGCGGGTGCGGATGGACTCGTTGAGGGTGTCGATATCCGCCTTCATGGTCTCGGTGAACTTGCTGTCGAAGTTGGCCAGCATCTTGTTGATGACCCGCACCGGGTTATCATCCACATAGAAATCATAGGTATCCGGGAACAGGTAGCCCTCCAGCCGGTTTTGATCGCCATAGGAAAGCTCCTGGAGGAAATCAAAGTCAAACTCGTAATTCGCCGCCGTATCCTCCAGATCCTCCAGGGTGCAGACATCGTTATCCGCCAGCATGGAGAAAATCTGATCGCAGGAATAGCCCTCGGGGAAGGTCAGGGTTACGGTCTTTCGGGCCTCGCTGGAGGATGCCAGACCGTTCACCAGCGCATGATAGTCAAAGAGCTGGTTCAGCTCAAAGGTACCGGCGCTGAACTTCTCCTCCGCATGGCTGAACTTGCCGTAGAGGATAAACAGGAACTTATACCGCACCAGGCCGTGATCCTTCAGATTCTGGGCCACGTCCTCCAGGGTATCGCTGTCCTGAATGGTTACGGTAACCACATTATCCGACTTGGTCAGCGCCAGAACATCGTCCGCCGCAAACCACATGGCAACTGCCAGCACCAGCGAAAGTCCCAGCACCACCAGCATATAGATAATCGTATGCTTCAGACTTCTGGGCTTCTTTTCCGCCGGGGCATCGTCATAATTCTCGTCGTAGTCGCCGTCATAATCCTCGTCGTAATACTCGTCGTCATAGTATTCGTCGTCGTAATACTCGTCCCCATCGTATTCCGCCCCATCCTCCTGGGGCTGGGAATCCTCATAGGGGAGCGTCTCCTCCGCATAGTCAAGGCTGTCCTTTTTTTCGGGCTCCTGCGCATTGTCTTTTTTCTTCATGCCTCGCCCTCCATTCTACAAAATATGATTCCACGGTCCACCGCAACGGCGTCCATGGTAATATCGTGCTGTTCCACCGGGATTTCTTCCATCAGCTGGCCGCAAATTCCCATGGTTTTCCCGGGAAAATCCGAAAGAAAGCGGTCATAATAGCCCTTTCCCCGTCCAAGCCGCCGGCCCGAAGCGTCAAAGGCCATACCCGGCACCAAAATCAGGTCAATTTCCGCCGCCGACACCACCGGGGCATCGGGAGTTGGCTCCGGGATGCCATAAGCACCGGAGATCAGATGGCCGAGATCGTCGATCCGCCGCGCCGTCATCATCCCGTCTGCCTCGCATCGGGGCAAAATCAGTGTTTTTCCCGCCGCCAGAATCGCTTCCAGCACCGGAGAAAGATCCACTTCCGGCGAAATCGCCGCATAGGCCATAATGGTCATTGCCTGCCGGAACCATTCCGATTCCAGCACATACCGGCACAGGGCCCCATCGTCCACCGTTCGCGGCAATGCCCGAACCCGCCGCCGGAATTCCTTCTTACTTTCTGTCATAGACCATATACTGCGCCACGGTGTCGGGATCAAACTCGCCGCCGGGGAGCATACCGGCCAGCGTCAAGCCAAATTCAACGGCTGCGCCGGGGGCCCGTCCGGTGATGATTTTCCCATCCACCACGGCCTCTTTGTCCGGGTGCATAATGGCCTTGCCCATGCCGTCCTCGCAGCCGGGATAACAGACCGCGTGCCGTCCGTCCAGCCAGCCCCGCTTTCCGAGGATGGTGGGCGCCGCACAAATGGCCGCCACGTACCGGTCATGGCTGAGGGCATATTCCACCGCCGCAATGGCCGCATCGCATCCCTCGATAGAGGCAACGCCACCCAGTCCGCCGGGAAGTACGATCATGTCCATTTCGTCAAGGTTCATTTCTTCCACGATAATATCCGCCGCAACGGAGATTCCATGGGCGCCGGGAATCAGCTTGCCACCGATGCCCACCAATTCCACCGGAAGTCTCGCCCGGCGGAGCACATCACAGGTTGCAACGGCCTCCACTTCTTCAAAGCCCTCGCCCAGCAGTAAATAGATCATCACAGTACCTCCTTTACGGCACGGTAAACATCCTCATGAATTTCGTCAATGGAACGCATGACCCCATTCTTTGTGCAGGCAATTTTCGTCCAGCCAAACCGCTCCGCCGCCTCTCCGGCCGCTACCCGGCAGGCCCGGAGATAGCCGTCGTCCCGCTCGTGAATGTCTGCGGTGGTGCCGGTCTGAATCTCTCTCCGGTGCATATTCTGCTCGGTTTGATCCACCGGCACATCCAGGTAAATCACCAGATCCGGCTTTGGCAGTCCCAGCAGCCGGTATTCATAGTCAAACAGCCAGTCAAAGAAGTCCGTCCGTTCCTTGCCCTGGAGCTTACTGCCCTGATGGACAGCATTGGACGTGGTGTAGCGGTCTGCAATCACCAGTCCCCCCTGCCGATAATAGCCGCCCCAATCCTGCTGATAGGAGGCGTAGCGGTCCACCGCATAAAACGTGGACGCGGCAAAGGCGTTGACATCCGAGGGCTTCTCTCCAAAGTCGCCCCTGAGATATTCCCGGATCAGCGCCGAGGATTCCTCCTGATATCGGGGAAATTCGATTTTTCGGCAATCCACGCCCTCCCGCCGGAGCCGTTCCAGCAGGGCTGCGGTCTGGGTTGCCTTTCCGGAACCGTCGGTTCCCTCCAGCACAATCAGCTTTCCCATGGTATCACCCTTTCATCCGGCGCAAAATCACCTGCCAAAGGAATTTCGGCAGCCGCATCATCCGGCCCAAGCGGCTGGGCTCCTGAATCAGCCGATACAGCCACTCCAGATTGCAGCGGATCATCCACTTCGGCGCACGCTTCACATTGCCCGCGAATCCGTCGAGACTGCCGCCCAGGCCCAGCATCAGACCCACGTTCAAATCCTTCCGGTGATTCCACATAAACTGCTCCTGCTTGGGTGAGCCCAGGCAGACCAGCAGCACATCCGGCTTTTTCTCATTGATATCCGTAAGAATCGGCCCTTCGTCCTGGAAATAGCCGTCGTGCATACCGCAAATGGTCAGCTCGGGATATTTTTCATGGAGCTTCTCCGCCGCCGCCTCGGCCACACCGGGCTTGCTGCCAAAGAAATAGAAGCTCTTGTCCGTATGCTCCAGCTTTGCCATCAGGTTCTGGGCAAAATCAATGCCCGCCACCTTTTCTTTCAGGGGCGTACCCAGAATCTTGGCTCCCAGCACCACACCGGCTCCGTCGGGCAAAATCAGATCCGCCTGGCAGATCATCTCCCGCAGGGCGTCGTCGTGGAGGGTTTCATATACAATCTCTGAATTGGGCGTAACCCCATAGGACGCACCGGGCTGACTGAGCAGCCGCATGGCCGCATCCAGCGCCTCGTCCATGGTAACATTGTCGAAGGGAATACCCATGATTTCCAAACGCATAACTGTTCTCCTTGAGATGCACACAAGTTTTCACGTTATTCTAGCATATTTTCACGTTCTTGTCTATTCCTTTCCCCAAATGGCGCAAAGAGACGCCGGAGACGGGAATCATTCCAATCTCCGGCGTTCAAACGAACCGATTTAGCTATTTAAGAAGCGGCTTAGGAACTCACGAGTTCTGGTTTCCTTGGGATTTGCAAAGACCTCCTTGGGGTTGCCCTGCTCACAGATGACCCCCTCGGACATGAACACCACATTGCTGCACACGTCTCTTGCAAAGGCCATCTCATGGGTGACCACCAGCATGGTCATGCCCTCTGCCGCCAAATCCCGCATGACCGCCAACACCTCGCCCACCATTTCCGGATCCAATGCGGAGGTAGGCTCGTCAAACAGCAGCAGCTCCGGCTCCATGGCCAAAGCCCGGGCGATTGCCACACGCTGCTTCTGACCGCCGGACAGCTGCCGGGGCCGGGCATTGATATACGGCGCCATTCCCACCTTTTCCAGATAGCGCATGGCGTTGTTCTTGGCTTCTTCCTTGTTCTTTTTCAGCACGCGGGTCTGGCCCACCATGCAGTTCTCCAGCACGGTCATGTTGGAGAACAGGTTAAAGGACTGGAACACCATGCCGACCTTCGTCCGGTACTCCGTGGCCTTTACGCCTTTTCCGTTGATCTTCTTGTCATGGAACAGAATCTCGCCGCTGGTGGGTGTCTCCAGCAGATTGATGCACCGCAGCAGCGTAGACTTGCCGGAGCCGGAGGCACCGATGATGCAGGTGACATCTCCCTGGGACACGGTAAAGTCGATATCCTTGAGTACCGCGTTGGGGCCAAAGGATTTGGACAGGTGTTCTACCTTCAAAATCACGTCTGCCATACTTACCGCCCCCTCTTCATCTGAATTTCGTCGTGCTCCGGGTTCCGCTCGTCAAAGTTGCTGCCCTTCCTGGGATGGTTCAGCATTCCTGCCGTGGGTGCCAGCTGATCGCCGGTGGCCAGAGCATAGCTGTCGTCGCCGTCCAGCTTCTTCTCCCACATCCGCAGCAGCAGGGAGGCAATCAGGGTCATGCACAGATAGCCCAGCATCTCCAGTGCCGCAGAGGGGAAGTAGAGATACGTTGCGCCCACCACGCCGCGATGCACGGCAAAGAAGTCCGTAAAGGAGATGATAAACATCACGGAGGTGTCCTTTACATTAATAATAAAGTTGTTGCCGATCTGGGGCATGATATTTCTCAGGGCCTGGGGCAGGATCACATAGAGCATGGTCTGAAAATGGTTCATGCCAATGGCCTTTGCGCCCTCGGTCTGGCCGGGATCAATGGAGAGGATGCCGCCGCGGACGGTTTCTGCCATATATGCGCCGGTGTTGATGGATACCACCAGAATTGCAGCCATCCACACGTTGGTGAACTGCACCTGCTGGTTGGTGAAGTACGGCAGGCCATAATAGACGAATACTGCCTGCAATACCATGGGGGTGCCGCGGAATACTTCCACATAAATTCGCACGATGGCACGAATCAGTGCCAGGAAAAAGCGCTTCACGGGATGATCCGTTTTTGCATGGGGGATGGTCTGTAAGATGCCGCAGATAAAGCCGATGATGCAGCCGATGAGCGTTGCCACCAGGGCAAGCACCAGAGTGTTTTTTACGCCGTTCATATAAGAACTTCCGTATTTGCTCCAGAGCTTTCCGATGTCGGCGCCGAGTTTTACCAGCTGTTCCATGGCGTTTCACTTCCCTTCTCATAAAACGCGGCGG